>OJAM01000160.1_pt1 | contig 32568 bp, 38 predicted proteins | sample 1589071 | NCBI WGS metagenome assembly OJAM01 (sample SAMN03283243) | human gut metagenome | biome: human-associated habitat; material: feces | host: Homo sapiens | place: Peru | collected 2012
ACCCATGCAGTTGTCTAAGATGGTGTCGCCCTCGTTGGAGTAGGTGCTGCTGAGGTACTGAATGAGAGCTACGGGCTTTTGGGTAGGGTGGATTTTACCTTTCTGTGCGGCATTGCTATACTCCAAAATGTTTGAAGGATAGTAAATGTCATTTTTTACATCAATATTTCCGAACTTACGATACACGCCATCCCCATTTCCCTCTCTATTATCATACGACTTTTTGCTTCTAAATAAACCTTTAGTCATTTGAGGATTGTAGATGCAATCACCATAACTGAAAACAGATATATTTTCATACTGCTTGAGGGGTCTTTTTTTTGCGTTCAAGAAACCCACTTTCATTTTTTTGTCCCAAATCCAGTCATATTTCCAATTCTTAATATTTGAGATTCTCAGAAATGTGCTAAAAGGCTCATTGCCGAACAGAACAATTGGAGCGTTTCGTTTTGTAATTCTTTTGTATTGCTCCCACAACTTATCAAATGGAATTACGCTATCCCAATCGGAAGCAGTAGTACCATACGGTAAATCGCACACAATGCAATCCACGCTCCCGTCCGGAATCCTTTTCATCCCTTCCAGGCAGTCTTCATTATATATCTTATTCAGTTCTATCATGCTTTGTCGTTTTGTAAAATTATTAGTTAAACCATTTTACAGTTGTCTCGCCTTTATACCCCTTCTCCCACACGAACCATGCGTATGCCGCTGCGCTACTGCCGTACTTGTCGAAGTCTCCGTTCATAGCGCATTTCAGTCGCGACGAACTTACCCAAACACGAATGGGGGGGGTAGAACGGAAGAGAGCGCGTCGGGCCTTGCCTTCGAGAAAAGTCAGCTTCAGGAACATCGCCACCTTCTTTCCTTTTGGGATGATGCTCAGAGCCTTCTCCACAAACTGCTGCGCATATTTGTAGGGAGGATTGGTAACGATGTTGCCGTCCCACGCCAAGTTGTCTATTGCGAGGAAGTCTGACACCTCACCGTACCCTCTATCTACAAGGTCGCGGCTCACCACGTCATACCCTGCTGCCTCCAACACCCGACTCATGTGACCCTCGCCACACGACGGCTCAAGAATCCTGCCCTCAAACCGCTCCAGCTTGCACAGCCATTCCGTCGCTTTCGGCTCTGTGGCATAGTAATCCTCCCGCTGTCTGTCCGCGTCCGTATGGTTGCTTGCGCCCAACGTCTTGAAAACAGCAGCCGAGCCTCCTACCCAGTCCTTTCTTTTTACGTTATTATTCATGTTGCGTAGAGTTTTGTTGCTTGTAATGAAAGTTGCAGCCTTAGAAGAATTTTGCGGGCTGACTTTTGTCGATGAGCTTGCGAGTTTCTTCAGCACAAGCAGCCACGTATTTTTCAACAGCTTCGGTGATGTCTATGATTTGATCCTCACGCATATTGTTGTATTTATCACAAGTGCCCTCTATTATTCTGTAGAGCGTCTGTTTTTGTAAAACCTCCATGTAGTTCACATACTCCTTGCAAACCTTGCGCCGTGGTGCTTGCACCCAATGAATGAAGTCCTTCTTCCAGTCCTTCCATGTTTTGATTTTGATTACTATCATAGCGTTTACTTTTTGAATTGTTGTGCTGTTATATTGTCAAATCTATGCCGAACACATTCTCGAGGAAATCCTTCCAGTTGGGCTTTCTAAACAAGGAATTGTTAGCCATTTGCCAATCCTTTTCCAAAGGATAGAATAGATCGCGTGCAAAATATTCGTAAGCGTTATCGTAGCGTTTTGCGGTCTTTGTGTGAGGATGCTCATCAAGAAAATGTTGAGCAGCCCGAATGTAGCATTTAACCATGCGTGGCCTTTCCTTGAAGAAAGCAAGACGTTGATGATTCGAGGCAAGAGGGCATCCCATGCAGCCAAGGCGTTTCTGTATATTGATTTGCCCCCCACTTCCATAATAGATAGGGGCAAGTTGAATCTTGCGGTCCATGATAAACGCCAACACATCCTCGCTCGTCCAATCGAGGATAGGATAGATGTGCTCCACATGGTTTTCCTCAGTCTTCTTGCCGTACCAATGGCAAGCCGTTGGCTCGTTATACAATGTGTTGCGTTTTGCGCTTTCTTCTTTTCTTACGCCAATGATGCACTTGTCGAGAATCTTGTATTCTTTTAGCTCGCTGCAACAAAAGCGAGTGAAGCGATTTGGGATCCCTTTTTGCGCTATGATTTGGAAGAAAGACCTTTTAGGCCGCCGTATTTCTACACCCATCCGCTTAACGTGGGCTATTGTGCCGGGTGGATCGATGGTGGTGTTTTTGTAGATAGCTCGGTAGCGGATGCCTGCTTCCTTTGCGAGCTGCAAAATAACGTCTGAGTCTTTGCCGCCCGAATAGGCTACCTCTATCTCGCCATTGTAGCCCTTTTGTACGCTTTGGAGCAACCGAATGGAGCGGTCGATTTTGGTTTGTAATTCTTTGGTTATCATGTTTGTCTAATGTTGATATTTATTCTTCGCCATCTTCTGCTTTGAAAGGTTCCTCCTCGGTTGAAAAATCCATTTCCTTACTTTGCTTCTTGTTGGGCTCGTTAGTGGCTGCTTCCATATACTCGAAGTAGTCGGGTTCATCTTCTTTCTTTCTTCCCAACAATTCCTCATCCTCGATTTCTTGGAGGTCTTTGGTGGTAAGTCCGTATTTGCGTGCCATGCGTGCCTTCTCCTCATCGGTATAGTTGATGCGGTCGCGCTTCACAATGCTCACGTCTTGCGTGATGGCAATGCGACTCATGTCTGGCATCTCTTCCGTAGCGTCGCGCTCCTCGTCGAAGTCCTTATACACCTTCGCCAAGGCTTCCATGCCCTTCGCTACGGCCCGATCGTTGTTTTGTTGTTTGCCTGTGCGTATGAGAAATTCGGCGGCACTAAGGAACATAGCTTTGTGGCGTGGGCTCTCATCGGTTTGGAAGAACCGAATGAGGTGGTTGCATACCAGCACATCGTTGTTGATTTCGGTCACGGTGCGTGGGCAGATGTTCCCCTCGTCGTCGATCGTTATCTTTAAGGCCAACACATAAGCCTGCGATTTACGGTTGCCCTGGGCAGCTTGGTTGAAGTACAATTCATAGTCGCGCCTTGCGATGTTTCGGCACACGGTACGTGGGTCGATGTCGTTGTTTTGCACCCACCGCTGGTAAAACTCGGAGCACACCTGCATGCGGTAGCGTTGTTCCAACTTTGGGAACGCTGCCTCCATACTTGTACCATAGCTTAACCATTTGTCGATGCGGGCAAGCGTATTTTCTGTAAGTCCTGACATGTCATCGTTTATTTATTATTTTTCTTGGTAAAGTTACTTTGTTTTTCCTCCCCCGTACGGACAACCCCACCCGCGCCCCTCCTTGTTTATGTCCGTTTTCCTCTGTTTATTCTTCCTATATTTGCGCTATAAACAACAGGATAACAACAACACAAAATACTAACAACATGCAGAATCCATTTTACCTTTCGCGAGTAATCGCAGCTGTGCTCGGTTTGCTTTGGTGCCATATCGAGCCTTCTATCAATTTTATTACGGTTTGTTTTTTCGCCCTCATCATCGACTGCTACACGGCTTGGCGATGCAACCGCCGTATTTACGCCCGATACCGTGAGGCCATCAAGCGCAACCCCAAGTGCAAGATGGACGGCAAGTTGCGCTCCAAGAAGATGGCAAAAATGGTGTGGACGTTCTCGGTGCTCATCATGTGCATCTGCCTCGCCTCGTATCTCGACCGCAACATTCTCGGCTATATGAACACTCACCTCGCCAACCAGCTGACCGCCATGTATTGCTTGGTGCAATTTGTTTCCATCCTTGAGAACGAAAGCACCTGCAACGGGGCGGCGTGGGCCCGAGTGTTGCAGAAGATTGTGGCCGATAAGACCGAGCGCCATTTCAACGTGAAACTGAAAGACCTCATGAAAGAGGAAGAAGAAATGGAGGTTTCGGAAACAGCGGATGCCACGAAGGAATGAGCACTCGCCTTCGTGCAATTCGTAGTTCTTAAAGAAATAGCAGTATTATGACAATAAGCAATATCCTCGAACATTGGGCGAGCATCTATCGCCCTCTGTCGCATCATCCGGAGAGCGGACGCTTGGAAGACCAGAGCTTCTTTCGCATCCGCTATATCGACCTTGAGAATATTTTTTCCCGTAACGCAAACGTCATCCACTCGCCCTGTATGCTCCAAAGCGTAATGACCACCGGCGAGCTTGTTGACGCACGCAAGGCGGTGGTCTCACATCAGGTGTGGTTCCTCGCCAAGGTGAAGGACACGCCACAGACGCTTGGCCGCTACGATGGGTTGAAAATGGAACGGACGGCCAACGACCTCACCGACTATTGCAAGGATCTTATTGCGTGGCTTATCGAGGTGAAACGCACAGGTCGCTGTCCCGTCACAAAACGGTCGTTTGCCGATGATGCCGTGGTGATGGCCGAGTTACAAAGCATCGACATCAGCTCTATCTCCTTCGGTTTGGTAGGCGAGCTTTTTAATGGCCAATGGCTCGTGGTGGGCTTGGACTGGAAGAGCCTGCAACCTCTCTATAATTTTGATTGTGGGAGCAATGGCAAGTATATTGTGCCCAAGGATAATGGTAAAGGATAGGAGGTGAGATATGGCACGTTTTATCTCTCCAGTTCAAAGTCCATTTGCCCCTTTGTCGAGGATCGCTCCACTATACCTCAATCAGACCCTCATGGATCTTGAGGCAAACATGCAAGCACAGCGCATTTATCCTACTGAGGTTTATCGCGGATATGAAAAGGTAAATCAATATCGTAAGGAGCACGGTATGTGGTGGTCTACGGGTGAAGGTGCAAAATCCTTTGAAGGGCATATTTATCAGGCAGATGACAAGGCTGGATTGCTCACAGTAGGCATTCGATATAACGACTATTTGCGTTATGTGGATCTTGGTGTCGGTTTGACGGGTCGCCCATCCGATCCCTCTGCCCACATTAAAGTCGATAAGGTTGAACGTCAACGCCCAGCCAGACACGCAAAGCGTTATATCCGTGGCAAGTGGGACCGTAGGCAGGGCAAGTCGCACCGTCCTGCCATCATGCGAACCATTCGCCGGTTGCGTGATCGCTACCGCAACTACCTTGCAGACTTCTATGGCTATCAAGGAGCTATTGACATTATTCACGCTCTCGAAGGATCTGGCGAATATGCAAAGTCAACATTCTAAACATTAACACAATACAAAAACTTATATGGCAAACTTAAAGACTGAAGTAATCCTCACGATGAATGGTAAAGCTGCCATCCAGGTGCTTGAAGCTCTTACAGAAAAAGCCAGGGCGGTAAGAGAGGAGATAGATAATCTTGACAAGAATGCGCCCGACTATTCCAAAAGGAAAGCTGGATTGGAAGAAGTACATAAGGCTCTTCTGTCAGCAGAGACGGATGTCATTAAAGGTACCGAACGTTTGGACCATGCCATTCAGAACCTGTCTTCCACCTCGCTTCAAAACCTTCGCAAGGCTTTAGGTGACGGTCGTCGTCAGTTGCAGAGCCTATCCGAGGATGAGTTGGAAGAAGCTGAGGTTATACGTAAAAAGATGAAACTGGTGGGCGATGAGATCCGCCTTATTGAAGGCCAGTACGTTAAGATTGCTGAGGGCTTGGCCGATGTTGAGAATCAGTCTGACCAATGGCTTGACAAAGCCATCAAGCAGCAGCGTGACCTTGTGGGCTCTCTGAAAAAGACGGATGAATCCTATTATCAGAATCTTGTCACCTTGAAGAAGTTGGAAAACGAGGAGGATAAACGCAAGAATCTGAGTAAGATGAGCGTGCTCGATGCCAGTCATTTAGTGGACAGCAGGAATGCTACGCCAGCGGAGCTTCGTCGAGCTAAAGCCGCGTTTATTGAGGCCCGAGACCGAGAACCGATAGGCAATTCGGCAGCCATTGATTCTTATAACCGCTACCTTCGGGAGATAGAAAAGCAGCTGGAGACCGTATCGGGTAAGGCACAGAAAGCTTCGCTTAGCTGGAAGCAGATGAGACAGGTGCTGGCTGAGCCTAACAAGGCTTCGGGCGAAGACATCAAGCGCACGATGGATGCCATCCAACAGAAAATTCAGCAGCTCCCAGCCGGCAGCAGAGGGGTTGCTGATCTTCGTCGCCAATATGCCATGCTTGAGCAGACCCTCAAAGGCACCCGCATGTCGCAAAGCCAACTAAACGACATTCTTTCACGTAGCAAGCAAGGTAAGGCTTCCCTCGGCGAGCTTCGCCGTGCCTATAAGCAGTTGGAAGATGAGTTGAACCAAATCAACACCAAGAGCGAGGAGTTTGCCAAGAAGCAAGAATCGATGAAGAAGCTGAAGAAGAACATCGACGAGGTGACGGGTGCAGCAAACAAACAAAGGAACGCGTGGAGCACGGCAGTAAAGAATCTTGTTGCTTATGTTGGACTCTTCGGTTTGTTTAATCAGGTTAAGTCGATGATAACTGGCCTCATTAAAAAAAATCTCGATTATTCGGGTTCGCTTACTGACATTCGCAAAGTGGCTGGATTGGCGAAAGAGGATATTGATGATTTATCTCGCAGTCTTGCTAAAATAGACACCAGAACATCTACTGAAGGTTTGGCACAGTTGGCGTATCAAGGCGCAAAGCTTGGCATGTCCAAATATGGCGTTGAAGGTATGGCGGGCTTTGTTCGTGCTGCCGATCAGATAAATGTGGCTATTGGCGAGGAGATGGGTGACGAGGCGTTGCCTGCTCTTTCAAAGATGGTGGAGGTGATGGGCTTGATCCCTAAAATGGGTATCGAAAAAGCCCTTTTGGCAACGGGTAGCGCCATGTTTAAGCTTTCTACTTCCAGTACGGCTATAAGTGGGAATATTACCGAATTTGCAAAGCGTCTTACAGGTGTTAGTCGAACGGCGGGTATAACGACGGACCAGTTGCTCGCTTTGGCTTCTTCGGCAGATTCCATGATGCTTATGCCCGAAGTGGCAAGTACTGCTATGTCTAAGTTTATTGTAGCATTGCAAAAAAATCATAACCTGATAGAAAGGGATCTTGATATTCAGAAAGGAACTATCAAATCGTATTACGAGCAGGGAAGGGCCATAGATGCTGTCGTCCTCGTTTTGGAGAAGATGAAAGAAAAAGGCAATATGAATGTGCTTGGCGACATCTTCAAAGATTTGGGCTCTGACGGTCAGCGCTTGGTTACTTCGATGGTCACGATGTCGAAGAATGTCGATATATTGAAAGAACATCTTGAAATATCAAATGAAGCATTTCGTGAGGGAACGGCTGTAACTTCGGAATATGAAATGCAGCAACAGTCTGCTATTGGAACTCTTGAGAGAGCTAATAATCTTTGGGAGAAGGCTTTTGTAAATCCCGACGGCGTAGACCTTGTTAAAGAATTAGCGCAGACATGGTATGATATGTCGAAAAGTCTTACAGAGAATGCCGTAGCGATGAAATCTCTCAGGTATATGTTTGAGGCAATTCTTGCATCATGTAAGATTCTCGTATATATACTTCCGGGACTTGTTGCTGGGTTGTTGCTAAAAGGTGTGTCCGCTGCCATTTATGGAGTTTGGATGGGCTTAGAAGGCGTTGGAGATGCGGCTTTTATTGCTACGGTTAAAACCGAGGGGTTAAAAGCCGCATGGCAGAAGCTAAACTATACAATGAAAGCCAACTGGATTTCTCTGATTATAGGGTTGTTGGTTGAGCTTGGCGTTGTTTTGTATAATGCGTTTAAGAAGTCGTCGGATTTGGCCAGCGCTCAACTTGACATCAATCAGTATGTAAAGGAAGGAGCGGCGGCTTGGGATAAAGAGAAACGGAAATTGGATTCTTATGTGTCAGCTTTAAGTAGCGCGAATACATCTACCGCACAACGCCAACGGTTGCTTAAGAACTTCAATAGGGAATATAAGCCATACCTTGATAAACTCGGCATAGAGGTTCAGAGCGTGAAGGATTTGAAGGGTGCATACTCCAAACTTAACGAGGAGATTAGAAAAAAAATGTACTATCAAATCAAGGAGAAAGCTTACGACACGGAACTCGGAAAAGCTCAGGGCAATGTTGGTAAGGCCGTTATGGATTACTCTAAATACATCAACTCCGAAAAGGGTTCAACCTGGGCTGCGTATGATACGAAATATCTACAAGACCAAATCAACAGAGGTAAGAGCGCTATACAGATTTATCGTAATATGGTGATGGATGTGTATGGTAAGAGCGGCGTTTGGTCTGGGTATAACGGAGATTATATTTTACAGACAGGTTCTGTTCGTGATAGTCGGCTTAAAGGTTATATTGAGAATTTCGTAAATGCCCAAAAGGGTTACAATAGAACTAAGAAAACTATTGATAATGCGCTTAACCCTTTAATTGGCGATTACGATCCGTTTGCCACCGATGACCCCGGCACCCTCGAAAACGACGCACTCGACAAGGATGCCATTCGTCAGACCAAGCAAGAAAAACGTGACCGTGAACGCTCTTGGCGTGAGGAGTTAAAGCAGAAGCAAGACGAGGCGAATGCCATCATGGATAACGTGCGCAATTTCTATGAGCGCCAGATTAACGCAAAGATGCAGGAGGCTATCGGCCTTGGAATGGACGAGACTGAACAAAACCTGCTTGTGGAGCCTGTGAAGCGTCGCATGAATCAGGCGCTTGAGCAGCTGCGCCTCGCCATTGCCGGGAAGGCGAATACGTGGGAGCAATTCAAACTCACCATGAAGGATGACCTTATAGAACAGACGGATGAGACGGGTGTGAACCTGTCGGAAGGTTTGTTGAAAGGCATTACTTCCTACAATATTGATGCGCTTCGGGCCAAGCTCAACGAGTTGGGCAATAGCCTTAAACGGCCTCTCAATTCCATCTTCGCGGAGGTGTTTGCCAAAGCCACGAAGAGTGCGCAGGATAACCTCACGCTTGAATCGAAACAGAAAGAAGCCCGTCGCAAGGCTATCATGGAACACGATTACACGGGAGTGGTGCAACAGGGCTCTTATGATGCCTTCAATACGCTCGGATATGCCAATCCTACTGCCGCAGAGGTGAAGAATAAGGCCGACTTTGACAAACGAAAGGAAAACATCATCGCTATGTTTGAGAAAGCCCGCAAAGAGATTGCTTCCGTATTCGACATTGATGTAAGTAACGAGGAGGGTAGGGGAATGCTTATGAAGCTCTTGTTTGGAGATGATCCCGATGGGCTTGGAAAGCGCATCTCTGAAACGCTCGGCACAAGTGCAGCCGAATGGGAGGCTTTCTATCAGAAATTGATTCAGTACAACGACGAGTACGAGTCGGCCAGCAAGAAGGGCGACGACGAGCGCAAGAAGTTGAACGATTATGGTTGGTCGAAAGATGCTACTCAAAAGGAAGCGCAGGCCGTCATTGATTATCAAGACCAGCAAAATAAGGAGACTTCTCGCCAATATTCGTTTGGCGCAAAGGGCGACACTATTCTTCCATGGGGACAAACGGAGGCAACCGACCCAGAGCTGGCTCTTCTTAAATTGAAATACGACCTTGCAAAGGAGTATTACAAATACATAGAGGATCATAGTGCCACCGACGAACAGAAGATAGAGGCCGCCCAAAAGATCGCCTCTGCCCATGAGTCTATCATGGATGCTGTGACGAAGAAGGCCAAGGCTACCGCCGATGCTCAGATGAAATGGTATAAGCCCATCGAGGAGTACGGGTCGGCTCTTGGCGATGCTTTGACCGATGAAAGTAAGTCGGTAAAGGATGCTACCAAAAGCATGATCAGCTCGTTCATCGACCTCACGGGCGAATACGTACAGCAGAAACTCACTCAGTGGGTGATGACGAAGTTATATAACTCGCTTATGGCTACGTCTGAGCAGGAACTGGTTACGTCAAAGCAGGTAGCCGCTTCCGAGAATGCTACGACCGCTGTTACTGAAGCTGGTGTTGAGGTGGCTGCTGGTACAGCATCAGGTGCCGCAAAAACTATTGGTGAGCTTGGTTGGTGGGGTATTCCTCTCATAGCTGTAATAGGCGCTGTGCTTGGCGGTTTGTTGTCGTTCGCAAAGGGTGCCCTGAGCAATGCTTTCGGTGGCAATAAGAACAATAACGATACCAAACGCAACTTTAAGGTCACATCCGGCATGCTCACCTACGACTCCGGTAACGTGCAAGACCTCCGCCCGTTCGTCGGTAATGATGGTAGCATCTATTGGGCAACCGAGGACAACAAGCCGCACGACGGCGTATCTCTTCTTACGCAGCCTACTGCCACCACCATCAATGGTCATCCCTCGCTGGTAGCTGAGAATGGCCCCGAGTTGGTAATTGGCCGTGAGACCACACAAGCAATGATGATGAATAATCCGCAACTGCTGAAGGCTCTCGTCAATTACGACCGCAACTATTCGGGCCGTCGGGCTTACGACACCGGTAATGTGGCTGAATCGTCCGCTACAATCGCATCAGGCACGCCCACGCCTAACGATGTGGGCGTTTCCCAAGCCGATACCAACCTCGCGCTCCTGCAAGCCATCGGCACGCTCATGCAACGCCTGAATGAGCCCATTGAGGCGCGTATCGACATGTATGGCCGCGGCAATCTCTACGAAAGCATGACGAAGGCCAACCGTTTCATGAAGCGCAAGTAGCGTTTTGCCCTGCCGCAGTTCTTGCGAATGACAAATCATTTATCAGGCCGTCTCGCCGAAAGGTGTGGCGGCCTTCTCTGTTTCTTGGAGCGTAAATTCGGAGCATCCGGCATTTGGAGTGAAAAATAACACACGTGAGTATTTACGCTCAGACGCGGTAACAACGAATTGAACGAATTAACGAATTGATATAATCGTTTTACGATTACCAATTCGAACGAATTTAGCTAACGTAATTTGGGAAAATTCGAAAATTCGAAAAAATTCGTTGTTACGCCGTCTGAGGCTAAATTAACTATTCGTTGTGAAAGCCGTCTGAGAACAGATCTATTAGATGTGATGCGCACTTCAAATCACTCCAAATGTTGGATGAGCCCTAAAAATTTCCATCTCTACTTGCCGAAGAATAAACTTATGTCCCCAAAAGTCCAAAACGCGAAAATCTCGTAACTCGCTCATTTTCACGAACATTATGTAGCTTTGCCTTATCAAACGACCAAAAATTCCCATTTTCGCTCCACTACTATATATAAATATCGCCAATTCTTTCTCCTTCCCCATTTCTAAAATCCCCGACCCTAACGAGAAAGTTAGTAGCATTAACGCCTATGGCGTAAATAATTGATACTAAGATATTTGCATGTGAGATAAAAGGCAAATAGAGGGCGTGAAATGGCGTAAAAAACACCTATTCTACTATATTCTTCTTTCTTTTTTTATTCTTTTCTCACGTAATATTATTAAAAAAAATCCCCATTTATAAACTTTTGATAGATAAGATGCGGAAAATTAGAAAGTTAAATGGCTTTTTGAAAAATTCAAAGGGAGGTCAGGAGGTGGATTCCCCATGGACTTTGATAGGAGTTTTAGAATTTATGGACTTTTCGATTTTCGATGATTTTTGGATTTATGGACTTTTCGAGTCCTCTTTGAACATTTCGTGGGCCAAAAGTTCAAAAATGGATTTAGGCCCTCAAATCGAATTTAGAAGTGATAACAAACCTTAAAAAGAGAGTTTCAAATTTGAAAAATGCAATTAAAGTTTGCGTAAACCGATATTAAATATTAAATTTGCAACAATCAATCGTAAGTAAGATATATGTTTGAGGAGATTTGCTCAGTATATGAAAAGGCTACCGACGCTTATGGTCGTTTTGTAGATCGTGCGACGGGCGAGTGCATCCAGCAGATGACCATTCGTGATTTCTGCTTGACGGACCGATGGAAGCCTTATGTGCAGCGCCTTCGCGCCATGCGCCAGGAGTTTGGCAGCAAGGCGAAGCAGATGCCCGAATATATCGAGACCAAGAAGATGTTGCCGGGAGCCACCCTTAGTGGCCTGTTCTCCTTATATGAGGATGAGAGCCTTACGCACCCAGGGCAACGGGTGATGGTGAGCCGCCGTGAGAGCCACCTGAAGCAGCATACGGGTTGGCTGGCCATCGACATCGATTTGGCCGACAATGCCCACCTGAGCAATTTTGAAAACATACGCATGGTGTGCAAATTCCGTCCTGAGATAGGCTTGCTTATGCGCTCGTGCTCGGGCAGCGGATATTTTGGTTTGATTAGGCTGGCCTATCCCGACCGCCATAAGGACCAATTCAGGGCGCTGCTCTTAGAGTACCGCTCATTAGGCATAAGCCTTGATAAGGCCTGCTCTAACATTGGGCGTGTGCGTTTCGCATCTTGGGATGATCCAGAGCATATCTATATCAACGAGAAAGTGGTGCCCTACAAAGGTGTTGCCGACATGGCGGTGATGCCATTGCCTAAATCGGTTGTTGAATATCAGGAGCGTTTCAAGGATTGCCCTTCGGTCCGGCAGCCGGGAAAGATAGGTTATTGGCGTGATGACTCGCCCCTCATTGTGCTGCGCAAGGCACGAGTGCTTGTGCGCAAGATCGAGGCCAATGGCGTGAATGTTTGTGGTGGTCATGGCGATTATAAAATTTGGCTAAAATGTGGAATGTCGTTACATAGCATCGACCCTAACGAAGGTTACGACATGTGGAAGCGCGTGTCACGTTTTCGACCGTCCGATGTTAACCACGGACATAGAGAATCGGATTTTGTAAAGCCTTGGCGTTCGTTCGCTGCTTACAACCAAGTAACGCCTAACACTTTTTTCGCTTATTGCAAAGAAGCCGGTGTGACACTCACCAAGGATGAAATGTTGGAAATTTATAGTTAATCGGTTCTTATGCCGAATGTTCTAAAACCATTGTTTATGAAACTAATAACAATTACAGGCCCGAGTGGAGCAGGAAAGGACACCTTGGCTCGGATGTTGTCGCGGGTTACCAATACTCCTGTGTTGTGCTCCTTTACCACGCGCCCCATGCGCGAGGGAGAGAAAAATGGTAGAGAGCATTATTTTGTGCCATCTTGTGTTGTGCCCAGAAAGAATATGTTGGCATATTTTTTGGCATATAGGCAATATGGTGGTTACGAGTATTGGCTAACCCTCGACCAGCTTCGAGCTGTTGCTAAGTGTGCGCCCCGTGCCATTTATGTGGTCGATGCGGAATCGTTGGTGGAAATGACCGCTCGTTTCCCTAACCTCGACATCTTCAGCATTTACATTTCAGCATCTAAGGAAACGCGCCTTGCGCGTGGGGTGTCGGAGGAGCGCATCAAGCGTGACGAAGTGGTTGCCGACATCGAGTTTCCATACGACTATGTGTATGAGAACGACGATGATAGCTCTGATGTTTTCATGGAATTGGTGGATATGGTGAGAAATCTTTAAGCAAAAGATATGTTTTATCTGTTAAACAATAAACTAAAGACTACAAGTTATGAGATTGACGAAACCGTGTGTCACTTGGTGGCCGCAGAGGAACACCATGGAGCATATTGCCAAGGTGGGTCGTATATGCTACAAAAGTGAGGGTAAGCAGCCGCCGAAGGATGCGGATGAGAATGAGCGTGCAGCTTTTATTCGTGCTCGTGATGATGAAAGGTGTAAGGCGTTTTGGAAATCGAGCCATCGCTCGATGTTCCGTCACGGAACGGCCTATTTCTATGCGAGGAACGATCGCTCATTCCCCAGCTTCTTATGGTCGTTTTTGTCAGCTTCTCCATTCATCGACTATGTGACCAAAGTTCATAAGGTGTGGATTTCCACAAATATGCAATACCTTTTTGAGCACGAGGCTCTCAAAGATATGCTTGAACCCTATGGCGTAAGCGAGGACGAGTTTATTGAGTTGGCCTTGAAGCAGGATTTTTTTGAGCCTTTGCGGTTGCTGCGCATGACCTTTGTGGTGAAAACCCAGATCAGTACATCGCGCGAGCTCAATCGCACGTCGCCCAATAGCATCGCCGAGCAGAGCACACGCTATTGCAACCTTCAGAAGGCCGGAGGCGTACAGATAGCACAGCCCTGTTGGTATGAGGGTGGCTCTTGGTGGCAGCGTTTCCTGTTTTGGCTTCCCTGTCAGGTGGCCGACTGGTCATATCGCTTGTTGCTCCGCTCGGGTCTGAAACCCCAGGACGCTCGGGGCGTGCTACCGCTCGACACCTATACCATGGTTGCTTATACCTACAGCATCGAGGAATGGAAGGCCATCATCGACTTGCGTTATCGTGGCACCACGGGCACGCCCCATCCCAATGCCAAACTGGTGGTGGGAGAGATACGCGCCTGTATCAACCGGCGTTTGAAAGAAATTCATACGAATCTTACTATATAACAATTATGGAAAATTTCACTTTGAACGAATATCAGGAAAAGGCAATGAGCACTTGCCTGCCTGAGAGTAGAAACCTGTTTTACATGCTAACCAACCTCACCGGTGAGGTGGGCGAGTTGAACAGCAAGGTGGCCAAGGATGTGCGCAAGGGCAAGTTACACATTTCCACCACCGAGCGCACCACCGATGGGAAGATCCTCCATGTGCATTCGTGGAACAACAGCGACGAGGAGCGCCGTTTGGTCTTGTCGGAAATGGGCGATATATTGTGGATGTTGTCCGGACTTGCCGAGGTGATGGGCGTAACCCTTCAAGACCTTGCTGAGGAGAACCTTGCTAAGTTGGCCTCTCGGAAGCAACGCCACGTCATCGATGGCAATGGCGACGAAAGATAGACTTAATGACCCTTATGATAAATAGGCGAGAATATGGCAAAACAAAAATCTTATACTGAGCGGGTGGCCGACCTCATGCGCCGCCCCACGGTCTATGTGTTCAACTTCAAGGATGTGCCCATGGAAAAATACGACCAGGCGCTAAAGGTTCTTTTCAACGACCCCGATTTTTCGGAGGCCGTAGAGAAGCGCAACCGCTTGGTGAAATCGTCCGACCGCTTGCGTCGTGGCTCCAGCGAGATTGCCAATATGGTGCGTACCATTCAGCAGCACGACCGTCGCTTGGCCGACACGCTCTATGCCGCATTTGTGCAGGCAAATCTCCATTCGGATGAGGAGTTGCAGTTTATGTCGTTCTCAACGCTATTGAAATACTACGTCGATTATTCCCGTCCCAACATCAAGCAGACGGTTGCTCGCTTGGTCGCCAATCTTGACAAACTTACTTTTTTGTCGGATATGCTCGAAAGTCTTGTTACCGACATCAAGGCCGACATGCGCGAGGTGTTCGACGGCAAGCAGGAGTTTTCACAGTTTGATGCGGTGTCGCAGGTGCTTACGCAGCTACGTGGATTTTTCTCTAATGTGAGGTCGAAGGAAGCAAACTCTCCCGATGCTGACCTCTACATGGAATATGCCGACTCGATCAACGATTATCTTTGTAAGCGTTTGAAAACTTATTCGGAGAAATACCACAAGCTGCATCCGGCTCCCAAAGGCTATACGGCACAGGAAATGATAGATGGCCTCTATCAGTTTTTCGGAAAGAGTCCCACGTTTGACGAGTCGTGCCTGAAGCGCACAGATATGGGTGGATGGTATATCGACATCCTGTCGGTATTGCCCCAGCTCGACAAAGATATGGTGGCGAAGATCGACAAGCAGGTAAAACGTGACAAGCGGAACGATACGACCGATGCCCTGATGAAGTATTGTTTCGATGCGACCGATGTTATCATGGCCCAATACGTACCACAAAAATAAGAATTTGCCGTTATGCCCAACATTTATCTTCGTCTGCCTTATAGCCGTTGCCAGTTTTTCAGGCATCGTGATCCTAAGCATGTGTTGGAAAAGCATGAGCCATTGGTGTTCAACGTGTATATGCCTGAGCACGTGGCTATGTTGTGCTCGCTTACCAACGCTCAGTCGCTCACCCATTGCGTCAACTCGCAATGTTTCTCCCACCAACAATGGCGCAACATGCTCTCTGGACGCAGCCCATTGGGCGGTAACGTCATCATCCGTCGTGACAGCAACGAATACCTTACCTTTGCGGAGGTGCAGCAGTTGAGCGGAAAGGTGGAATACAACAAGAGCGAGAATGAAGACTACCTTTGCATCAAATTGCCCAACGAGGTCGAGGTGGTGGATGTGGTTCGCCCGGTAACGTCCTCTTGGAACCTCGACACCCATGGCATACGAAAGATGGTGGTTCTTCTCAACAACGCCTTCAAGCGGAGCTTGGTCGAATGGGCTTTGTCTACGTTCGACTTTTGCATCTCGAAAGGCAGGGTGGTCTGCCGTTGCCAAACGGCTATGCTTGAGCGTTATCTCATGCGCTATGGCATAGAGCCCACCTGGCAGGAAAAGGACAATCTGCGACGCGTCATTGACCGATGGCTTCGCACCGATCACAGTTTTTTCAAGGCGTATTCGTGTGTTGACATGCAATATGTGGATGATGACGAAGCTCAATACCCTATCGAAGAAGTGCAATGGATATAAAAATTGTTGTTACCGATTGTTAATGTGGTTTGTAAAATATGTTAAATTATAGTTATTATTTTTCTTTGGTATGAATAAACCTGATTTATGTAGAGAAGAATTTTTGGATGGTATAACCGATGTGGTTGTTTCCGATTTGAAAGGTCTGAACATTTCGGTGCCCTGGCAGGTTCCGCAGGTGTTGGAGTTGACGAATGTCACGATCCCCTCTGCCCCTACCTTGCATATTGCCACCAGCGGAGACCATTTTGTGGTGGCTGACAGCATTACAGCCAAGAGCTCGGTTGAAATGCCTGGGAGCTTAGCTGTTTACACCTTTGATATAAGTGCCAATATTATTGGAGGATATGATAATGTGAGAGAAATTTGTAAGAATATGCGCCTAAAAGACCATGTGGTTCTCCTTCGCAAGGCCGATGGCACTTATGTTTTGTGCTACACGCTCCCCAGCACTTTTCACATTTCGTCTACAGCAACGATGGAACGTGACCGTTCAAGTCGTACCATTACTATCAAGACGAAGAGCTTGTCTGATTTCATAACCATTCAGACCTCATAAAACTTCTTCTATTATTTTACGAATGTTTTTTGCAGAGCGCCGCTGTCCGTGAGGATGGTGGCGTTTTTTTGTCCGTTTGTGTGCGCGTGGTATGTCTACCTTTGCTTACAGTAAATGCAACAGGTAAACTGATTGTATTCAGGATAACAACACAAACACATTTTTACTAATGAAAGGCTTATTTGAAATACTTACCGAGAAAAAGTGGATGATCAGTCCCGACTTCGTGCATGGTATTCGCAAGTCGCTTGAGCATAATCTGAATACTCATGCGGTTTTCTGCAAGCCGGAGAAGAACTGCGGATATGTCACCGCCATGTCTGCCGATGGTTCAATCTATTACCCCGAGGAATTTCAGATTTCGGAGGATGGCATGCAGGTCAAGCCTAATTTGGCTTTGGACTTCGAGAAGGAACAGACTTTTCCTTTTGTGTCTGTCCTCACCGTCGATGGCCCCATTACTCGCAATGGTGGAGGATGCTCTTATGGTTCCATTGACCACCGCGACATGATGATGCGAGCAGCCAATCATCCTCTTTGTCGTGGTCACGTATTCATCATCAACACTCCTGGTGGCTCGTCATGGGCCAAGAACGATTACGAGCAGGCCATTCAGTACGCTCATTCCTTGGGACAGCCGGTTATCGCTTTTGTTGATGGCCTGTGTGCTTCTGCCGGAATGTACCTTGCTTCTCTTTGCGACGAGCGTTACTACATGCATCCCAAGAACGAGATAGGCTGCATAGGCGTTATGGCCGCTTTTTATACCGAGGCCAATGGAAGCACCAACAAATTTACCAACGAAACTTATCACGAGCTCTATGATCCTGAGTCGTTCGACAAGAACCGCGCTTACCGTGATATTGCCAACGATGCAAATGATGAGGAGCTTATCAAGGTTCTTGCTGAACTGGGCGTTGAGTTTCGTACCGACGTAAAGAAGGCTTGCCCCAATGCTACCGACGAGCATCTGCATGGAAAGCTTTTCTACGCCGAGGATGTAACAGGCATTCTCGTGGATGGCCAGTCAACCTTCATGGAGGTGGTGCAGCGTGCCTTTGCCTTGTATGATGGACGTGAGCAGCCCATCAAGCGTGAGGAGGTCGTTGAGCCCGATCCCAATCCCGATGAGGACCCTCAGAACGAGCCCGAAGCTACCAACACAAACACCAATATCAATATGGAGAATTATCCTCTTATTTGCTCTGCTTGCGGATTGCAGGCTGGCGAGATTGCCGTTACGGAAGAGGGCGCGTATATGAACGCCTCGCTTCTCGACTCTCTCGAAGCCCACATGAAGGGAGCTGAGCAGAAGGTGACTGATGCCGAGCAGAAAGTCACCACGGCAGAGACTACCCTTGCTGAATTGCAGGGTAAGTTTCACGATGTTTCTGCCCAATTAACCGCAGCCAACGAAGCTAAGAAAGTCGCGGAGAACGCACTCGCACAAGCCAAGGAGGCTCACTGTAAAGAACTGAGTGACCTTAACGCACAGCACACCGAGGCTCTTGCCAAGAAGGACGACGAAATGAAAGCTCTCGCCGAGGCAAAGGACAAGGAGATTGCCGACCTCACAGCCGCTAAGACTGAGACCGAGGCTAATCTGCAGGGCGCAAAGGACGCACTCGCCACAGCCGAGCAGACCATTGCCGACAAGCAGGCTCAGATTGCTGCCCTCACCAATGAGGCTGGCGAAGAACTGAACAGCGGCGAGGCTCCTGAGAACAATGGCGAGGGAGTGAAGGTGCAGACATTGCGCTCGTTCGATCCAAGCAAGTACAAGACTAACGCCGAGCGCAAGGCAGCCTTCGAGCGTTTCAAGCGTGGAGAGGAGTAACCCCCTTCCCTCAACCAACACAAACAACACAAACATTTAACAACAACACAAACACACAAACGATTATGGCAACACTTCCAAAAGATTTTATCGGCAAGGATGCGCTTCAGCATGTAGCCGAGCAGGTGAGCAAGGAAATCCTCATGGGTCCTGGCTATACTGATGCAGAAGAGATGGACCGCCTTGGTATTGAAATCGTATCTGGTGTTCAGTACGAGCGCACTTTCCACATCTTTCTTCGCAAGGGTGGCACCACCCGTCGTAAGGACGTTCACACAAAGGTAAACAGCGAGGCAGGATTCCTCAAGGAGCGCACACTTACCGTGAAGCTCTCGTGGGATCACTTCACCGACAACATCGACAAGTACTGTGAGACAGTATTCGGCACCGATGCCCAGGGTCAGTACCCTCTCTCAGCAGCGGCAACAGAGGCTGTCCTTCGCAACTATGCCGACAACCTTACTGCTAACTTGTGGAATGGTGACATCGACCTCGACAAGGGTGGTGAGAACGTACCTGCCCACGATCAGGCCATGGCTCTCTACGATGGCTTCCACACTTGCATCAAGCACGACATCGAGGACGGCCTTATCTCAGAGGCTAACGGAAACCTCGTTTCTTGCGAGGCTATCTCAGCGCCTGCCGACAACAACGACTCAGCTCCTTATGACAATTTCTTGGCATGGCACATGAAGTGGGACGCTCGTCTGCGTAAGGCCAACACTCGTGTCTACATGAGTGAGCTCACAGCACAGAACATCGCAGCCGGTTATGCCAACAAGTTCCATGGCAACTTCAAGGTTGACTATGAAGTGGGCGGCAACTTCAAACTCCCAGGACTGTCTCGCGTTACTCTTTGTCCTGTTGCCGACTTCGGCGAGGGCGACCGCATGTACGCTACTATCGACAAGAACTTTGTTTACGGTGTTGACACCGAGAGCAACCAGACTTATGTCGGTGTGAAGGTTGGTACCGATGACGACATGCGCGACATCCAGTTTCAGATTCAGTCAATCCAGGGTGCTGGTATTAAGAACCCATTCAAGTATGCCTTCTGTATGTCAGACGGAAGCCTCGCTTCTGCCGAGCTCGTAGCTGGTGATTACACCAACTCTAACCTCGTTGTTACTCTCGCAAAGGCCAACGCTCAGGACGCTGGCAACATCGACGGAACAGTGAAGGTGAATGGTGCTCCCTACAAGGATCCAATCGAGACTTCTGTAAATCAGATTATCTCGCTTGAGGCAACTGACGGCACAAACTACAAGTTTGTAAACTGGAATACCGGTTCTACCGAGAAGAAGATCCAGCTTACTGCTACTGGCATGAGCATGGGCCTGACCGCCTTCTTTAAGAAGGCTTAACCTCGCACTCAGGTTTCTTAATGCTCTATAAATCCCCGGCGGCTACCGTCTGACCTGACGGAATGCGGTGGCCGCCCAACTTTTTAGACAACACAACATTAACAACGCAAAAAAATATAAGAATATGGCAGTAACAACAACATGTCCTGAACTCAAGGACATCCTCGCAGCTAATGAATGCCTGGAGAATTTTGGTGGACTTGGCGTGAATGTTTATGTCTTTTTGAAAGGCGATCTTAAGTCTCCCTTGAAGGCAGAAAAGAACGTTTTCCCCACGCTGTCTACCGAGTCATTCAACACGGGCAAGGGCCTCTATAAGTTCGAGTGTAAGGAAAGTAGTCAGGGACATACCTACGAGTCGCTTGGCCGCCGAAACGGCTTCAAGCAGACGCTCGACTTTGTGCTCGAAAGTGTAAACGCCGAATCGGCAGAGATTGCACGTTCCTTGAACAACCTCGATTGCGGTTACATCGTCCAGGACGGCGAAAAGAGCATCATCGTGTACGACGCTCAGCACAAGTTCGAGTATGCTGAGGGTGGTATCAAGGGCGATACCGGCAAGACGCCTTCTGACGACCGTAACGTTGCGTTTAGCGGAACCCTCCAGCCTTGCACTTGGGGCCGCTACGAGATTCCTGAGCCGGAAGGTGGTTGGGACTCGCTTCTCGCTTCAAAAAAAGAGTAAGCGATATTGACACTCAGAGCGAAAGCAATATCGCTACACAAGCACTCGACGATGTAAAGCCGGCTTTCTTCAGCGAAAGCGAAGAGGGGGACTCGGCAAAAGCAACGAAGAGAAAGACTTAATCGCTCCAAATCAATTTTTAGGGTCATACAATCATCCCATACCAAACCTTCGCATAAAGGTTTTGGTATGGGTTTTTTGTTGTGTGATGATTAGTGTTTTGATATTTTTATTTTAGAATTAGCATTTTTAATCCCATTTAATAGCAAAACGTTTCTTTTCTTTCTAATTTTGCCATTAGAAACCACTTTTTATAGAAAAATGGAAACATAGACCGACTAAAAATCATCTTATATGGAGCTACGTCATTTACGTTCTTTTGTCTTTGTGGCCGAAACGAAATCGTTTAGTATTGCTGCCTCCCGATGTTGCGTAACACAATCGGCGGTTAGCCAGCATGTCCGACTTTTGGAGGACGAGTTGGGATGCAAGTTGCTGATCCGCACATCCCACGGCATGATGCTTACGGAAAGTGGAGAAGCTTTATTGCCTCGTGCGAAAGAAATACTGAAGCAGACCGACGATTGCAAGGAGCAGATTCGCGCGCTCAATAATTGCATGACCGGCGAATTGCGAATAGGCGTAGGCTCATTTATTGCGCCATATATCCGCATGGCTGCACTCATCTTCATGGAGCGCTACCCTAATGTGCGCATCAATGCCGATTTTACTAAGGCGCACCTTTTGAACCAATCGCTTCGGGCACACATGTTAGACCTTGCCTTTACTATGAATATGGCTTATAGCCACGAAGGCATCGAGTCGCAGCCGTGCATTCCTTTTAACGTGTATGCCATCATGCGCGACACCCATCCTCTTGCGGAGTTGAAAAAGGTTTCGTATGAGGATCTTTTGAAACATCCCATCATCATGCCCGATGTGGGCGAGCGGGTGTTTGAGACCTGTCAGAAATATATTGAACGCGATTTATACAAGTTGAACATTAAGTGCATTATCAGCGACCCCGACGAAGCACTTGCCTCGGTGGAGGAAACCAAATATGTTACGTTCATGCCAAAATTGTATTTGCGCAATCATCCTACGCTTGTGTCACGCCCTATTGTTGGTTTGGAACAGCAGTTGATGAGTAACGCCCATTGGATGCAGGATGTTCCAAAAAAGCGTGCCGCACAATTGTTTTTGGATATAATTAAGGAAGAAGTGGTACCGTATATTTCGCTTGCTGAAGAATCGAGAGGTACGTTTACCCCCCCCCGATAGACATTAGACTTTCTTATAACACATGAGCCTTGCGTTAGTAACGTGAGGCTTTTTTAATGTCATTATTAGCGGAGTTTATATGTTATGATTACGAAAGAATACTTAATGGAAACTCCAAAAATTTTCACACCCACCACCTTACCTTTGCGTTAAGTTCGATATTGAACGAAATCAATCAACCAAACACAAAAACATTATGCAGATCAAGACAAACGAAGGCAACTTTGATGTTGCCAGCAAGGGACTGGGCAATACGGCCTTGGGTCTCGGCATCGCAGGATTGGCCACCAGCTTGCTTGGAGGTGGCGTGTCGCTCATGGGAATGGGAAGGAACAATGGCACGACGGCCAACCCTTCCGACCCTGACGCGCGTTTCGTGACCAAGAGCGAGACCAATCTTATTCAGGAGAATAGCACGCTCAAGACCGAGCTGGCCATTCAGAAAAGTGAGAACTACACCGACAAGAAACTCGTGGAGGTGACACAGTATCTCGACACAAAGTTGCGCCGACTGGAAGACAAGGTGGACGCTAACAAGGATGCGCAACAGGCTGTCAACGCACAGCAGATGGCCTACAACGCCGCCGCCAACGCCAACATCGACGTGCTGAAGTCGCAGGTGGCATCTCTTGCGAGTGTTACCAAGGTGTTTATACCTTCCAACAACGTGTGCCAGACGGGTTGTGGTTGCGGATGCACCTGCAATCAGTAAGCGGTAGTTGGGTGTTGTAATCCTATCGAAAGAATATGGAATACAAAAACTCTCAGATCTTAGCGGCTGTCGTGTCCGAATGGGCACGACCCGCCATTTCCCAGATAACCGTCGGCAACCTGATGCGTCTGCCTATGTTGCAATCGCTTCAAGCCACTATTGGCTCTTTGGGGCTTGTAAGTGGCAACTATGCCCTTCAGAAAGACATCGAACCACTCATTCAACCTGTTGTCAATTCGCTCATAACTCCGATGCTCGCAAAATACTTTGGGCAGATCCCCGAAGAGAGCATTCCGAAGATGGCGCACGATGTGGTGGAGAACATGCGGAGCAATGGCTCGTTGACGATCCTTGAAGGCATGGTGACTTTTGAGGAGGAAGACCTGGAGGAGTTGGCCGACCTTCTGCAAAAGAACCTTCCCGTCGGGAAAGACGAAGGTTATCAAGTGAAACATTAACATTTAACAACCCAAGCGGCGGCAAGCATCGTCGCTATAATAAAACAGAAACACAACTATGAACAAACGTACTATTCCGGCTATTATCACAGCCACACTTGCGGCAGGGGCAACCGCCGCCGCACCCTATTATGATGTCAACATCACACAGCAGCTCTGCACCCCGGCTTGTGTTGACGAAACGCCCGTGTTCGCTCCTCAGTTTACGGTGAAGAGCATCGCCAACGTGGGCACATCTCAGTATATCATCGTCATCCATGTGGAAGGCGTGGTGAGCTACATTCCTTGCAACTGTGGCTCATGCTGCACACGCTCGCAGGTGGTTTCGCAGGACTTCACCATTCCTGTGTTTAGCGCCACCGCCATCAACTCGGTTAATTTGGCGGTGGGTCCCGCCCAGAACGGCATCGCTCGCATTTCGTGCTGCAACTGTTCCAAGACCTTCGTGTCTGACACTCCCGTTACGTTAACCCTTGCAACAGCATAAGCTATGATTGTTTTGATAGCTCTATCCACCATGGTAGCCGCCACGCTTGCCCAACACTTAGGACTGGCCGAAGCCATCGCCCATGTCGTTGACAAGGTAGCGTCGTGCACCCAATGTTTTACATTTTGGTGTGCGATGTCGGCCTTGCTCTATCTCGGCTATAACGTATATCTTTCGGCATTGGCGGCTATTGTGGTGGCCTATCTGTCAAACTGGTTCGTGCTGTTGTTAGTTTTATTTCAACGAATATTCACGCAGCTATATGAAAAAACAAGAAACCAAGAAGAAAGGGAAGATAGCTGAAAACGAACAGGAGGGTTCGCCACAGAACCTGTTCTTGTTTCCAACGCTATATGTTTCCGGCAGAAAGTTGTTGCCTATCATCCCACATTTTCGGGGCGTTTGCCCTAATTGTTAAATTCTAAAACGTACAAGAATGATGAATTACAAACAAATGATAGAACAGGCCCGTGCGCATGGCATGGCCACCGAGAAGAAGATGTGGACAGCCATTGAGACGCTTTCCACCGATCTTCTCGTGTTGGAACAGACCGACCCCAAACTTTATTGGCATATTCTTCGTCATCAGCATGCTGTGCTTTATGGTCGCCACTACTCGGAGAAGATGGCCAACCACGATGTTGCCGCTCTCGTTTATAGCGGCATGTACGACGATGAGGGTATGCCTACGGCCTCTGGGATGCATTGGACGCGTGCCAAGGTTGATGAACTGACCAAAGACATGAAATTCCACGCGAATGTTAATGCGTGGGATAAGTTTGTGGCTTTCAACTCCATGTATGCCGACCTATGCGCCAGCATGGGTGAGGACGACATCATCAAGGCTGCTTATGCCTTCTATTTTTGCGACGACGATTGGCAGCCGTGCGAGAACGATTGCACGAAGATTTGGGACTATAACGCCCTGCACGCCACGCTCTAAAGTTTTTGAATCCTTTTTTGAAGCCACTTTGCGCAAATACCATGATCCGCAGAGTGGCTTCCACCGTATAGGTATGTCCGTAGCGTTTCAGGTGCAATATTTAATTTTGTATCAGTCAACAATTCAAAATACAGATGATATGGCACAACTTGAACCATTAGCCCAATTTATCCTTTCGTTTGAGGGAGGATTCGTTAATAGCAAATATGATCGTGGTGGAGCCACCAACCGGGGCGTTACCATTGCCACATGGCGTGCCCAAGGCTACGACAAGAATGGTGACGGAGTGATCAACGTGAAAGACTTGAAACTTATCACGGCGGCGGATGCCATTCGCATCATGCGCAAGAATTATTGGAATAGGTGGGGAGCAGATAAAATCCAGTCGCAAGGATTGGCCAACATGCTTGTCGATTGGGTGTGGTCGAGTGGGCGCCACGGCATTGCCATTCCGCAGATGTTGCTCGGTGTGAAGGCCGATGGTGTGGTGGGCCCAAAGACCCTTGATGCGCTCAACGCCCAGGATCCGCGCCTGTTCTTTGAGCGGTTAAGGAAACGTCGTTTGTCGTTTATCGACAATGTTATCAAGGCCGACCCTCGGCAAAAGGTTCATAAGAACGGATGGTATCGCCGTATCAACGCTATCAACTTTGGTTATTTGAAAGATAACTTTGGTAACACTATAACTTGGTAAGTATGATGCACGAAAAGAACGCCTATCCTCGGAACGTGTCACTTACCCTGCCTCGTTCTTGGAACGAATGCACCACCGAACAGTTGGAGCTGATTTCTCGTATCATGTTGGAGCAGATAGAGCGGGTTGACCGTTATCATCCCTTTGACATGCGCAACGTGAAGATCGCTTGTTTCTTTGTGTTGTCGGAGATTGAGATTGTGGAAGCGTCCGATGAGTCGTTGCCTATCGATGAGCAATGTTATATGTGCCGTTTCTCTTCCGGCAAGGGCAAGGCAAAGCGTAGTTGGTTGAGCAAGCATCAAGGCCAGCGGCATCGCAACGACCCGTTCCCCCTGTATCTTTGGCAGCTCAACTATTGGTTGTCGCCCAAGGCGAAGACCAAGGCAAAGGATTCTGTCGAATACCTATCCTCGGGCGCTGGGCTACTCGATTGGCTCGACAACAACCGTGGCTCTTATCTCACCCGTTTCCCCTACCCCACCATGCGCCTACGTGCCAAAGATGGCTCGTCGCGCATCAAGGTTCGCATGTTGCGCTCCAAGGTGGAGTTTGAAGGCGTAGCACAGGACATGGATGGCTTCTCCTGGCGGCAGTATCGTTTTGCCACAGACCTCATGGGTCAGTACACCTCGCTCTCCAACAACCTTCTGAGAATGCAACGTATGGGAACGTTTACTGAGGAACAGATAGCCCAACAGGCCCACAACGTGGACTTGGCGCGTGCTATGTTTCTCGCAACCATCTTCAATCGTCGTATTGATTACATCGACTCGAACACCAATATGCAAGTGCGTGATTTCCATTACGACACGCATCAGCATAACGCCAACGCGGCTTATTTTCGTCATTTTCCCGACCATCAATGGCAGCCCATTCTCTTCTGGTGGACGGGCATGATGCAGACGTTATCCACTCGCTATCCTCATGTGTTCAAGGTGCAGAAGCTCGATCGGCAGGAGCGCCCTTCCACCCCCCTTGAGATATACACCGCCACCATCGCCACAATGCAGAAATACGCCTCGCTCACCGAAGACCAGGTAAACAACCAGTCGTATTCGCTTGTGCTGGAGCATCTGGAGCGACTCTCGAAGGAGAATGAGGAAATGGAGAAGATTAGGAAGAGTTAGTTATAATGTTTTAACGAAAATATATAGTAACAATGAGATTTGGAATTGTTGATTTTATGATGGCATCGCTTCAGGTAGCTCTCATCGTGATGAAACTCTGCGGAGCAATCAGCTGGTCGTGGTGGTTAGTTTTGCTGCCAATGCTCTTATTTGTGGTGTTTGTCATCCTCGCACTCTTTCTTTACGTTTTTGTAAAGGTGCATAAGTCGCGCCAGCTCATCAAGCAGTATGGCACCGACAACAAGCTTGCAATTCGCATGAAAAAGATGCAGCAAGAGAGGGAGGAGATGGAGCGAGAGATTAAAAAGCGCACCGAAGAAGCGTAAAAAGAAACGCAAAAAGTGGATATTATGAGAACCATCAAATTCAAGGCAAAGAAAATCAATAATGGCGATTGGGTCGTTGGTAGCTTGGCCATTCATGGCAAAAGAGCCTATATCCTTCCAGAAGGGAACATAGGTCAGCCTCTTGCGGTCTTTGAGAAAGTAGACCCAGCAACCGTATGCCAGTTCACGGGACTAACCGATAAGAACGGAAATGAGATTTACGAGGGAGATTTATTAAGTTTTGATCCGTTTGAACTGAGTGATTACTCGGATTTTGATGAATGCGGAAACGTCGTTTGTAATTATTACTTATCAATCTATTTTTCCGTGGACTTCTTATGTTATATATTTGTTCTGCACAAGAATCCAGATTCTATATCAGCAGAAGATGAGACTGGAAGAGAAGATTTTCTCAATAGTTCCGATACTAAAAAATCAGAGGTCGTTGGTTCCATCCACGATCCTGAATGGCGTAAGAAACTGGGCATTTAAGAAGATTAACTTAACATAAATTATTATGGAGCAACAAGAAGTGAGAATACCGATTGCCGGTGTGATTGAAGAATCGAGACTGCACCCTACGAACGAACGGCAGAATCTTGCCCATTATCCGAATGGAGAAGGTATTTATCTCGTAAAATTCGACGATGGTAGTCAAGAATTGCGAAGTGTGTTTGCTGGTAAACAGATTGATGATGGGAGACATTTAGCCCAAATTATGTATCGTTTTCCCGTCCCTGCTCAGGTCATTTCCGAAGAAATCAAGAAAGAGCATGAAGCCACACTCAAGGACGCTATCGAGGCTTTGCGCACGGATGTCATACATGCTGTTGACGTTTGTCATGAGAATATGCTCAAAGAGAACGGTACAATCCTTCGCACGCTCGATGAGCTCAAGGAGAGCGGTCTGGCATCAGGCAACGGCATCAGCGAGAAAACCTTGCTCGAAGCGTTGAAGGTGGTAGCGGCAGGAAAAGACTCACCATCCAGATAAATTGCCTATGAGAGCAAGACTTGCAAAGAAGATAATGAGTCAGAGACCACCCGCTTGTGGTGGTTCTGACACACGGAGACACACGATGTACTATTGGCATTGGCGATGGCTGGAGTGGTATAACACTACGCGTCCAGTAATCTCATACAAACTGTGCGGATTAGTTTTGGACCATCGTATCGTTAATGCACTAAGATTTTGGAATAAAAAGAATGAAGATCCGAATGTTTGAAGCCTTTGCAGGCTATGGTTCGCAAGCATTGGCCATGGAGCAGGCTCGTGTACCATATACAACTGTAGGCATAAGCGAGATAAAGCCTGAGGCGTTGAAGGCTTATTTTGCTCTGCATGGCTATGTGCGCAATTATGGCGACATAACGAGGATTGATTGGCGCGATGTCCCTGATTTCGACTTATTTACTTACTCTTTCCCATGTACGGACATTAGCAGAATAGGCGAAAAACGCGGTCTTACTGAAGGTTCGGGCACAAGTAGCTCTTTATTATGGGAGTGTAAAAAAGCAATATTAGCAAAACGTCCTACATGGTTGCTTATGGAGAATGTGCGCGATTTATTAAGTGCAAAGTTTCGTCCCGATTTCTTGCAATGGCTTGCAAGGCTTGAAACAATGGGTTATAACAACTACTATAAGGTTATCAACGCTAAAGACTACATTCCACAAAACCGAGAGCGTATATTTATGGTAAGCATATTGAAGGATTACGACCGAGGCTTTGAGTTTAACGCCCATCCGCAGCGTACCCGATACAAGCAGTTGTCGGACATTCTTCTGCCGTTAGGTCCGCAGACTTCGTATCTCAAAGGAAAAACTTACAGTGAGTTTATGCGTCTTGCGCGACTGGACGATATAGAATCTGGCAGTAGCCAAGTGTTTCTTTTTGGTCATAGTAGGGATGCAAAAGGACACGTTGTTAATTTTCATAAACTGGATTGTGCGCATTGTTGCACAACAGGTTCAGTTGGGGGGGGGGAACGTTGGAATGTACGTTTATAATTCAATCGACAAATCGGTACGCAAGTTTACGGCTTTTGAGCAAATGCGCCTGATGGGACTTGAAGACAAGGACATTCAAACGTTGTATCATTCTGGATTGTCGCCCAATCAGATTGGTGACCTTGGAGGTAACAGTATCGTTGTAGATATAATGTCCGACATCTTTGCTCGTCTATATCCCTCTCTTGCAGGTACAGCACTTGAGCGAGAACGCAAACCTACCATTCTAACATTATTTGATTGATATGACAAGAGAAGATTTTGAACGCATCTGCCGAGAGCATCCTGAATGGATTCCCGACGACATCATTGAAGATCAATTTACAGACCGAGGTTTGATGACCGATGAAGTGTTGGAGACGTATAGACCATTTCTCGAAGGAGGCCTATGACGGTTGCATCCCTGTGACCGTTTATATGGTTCAGAAATATGTCGATCACTTCCCATTCGGCAAATGGGTAAATATAAAAGGATTTTCCGACAAGAAAAAACGTAGTGGCATTGATGTCACTGTTGTAAATATTTAATAAAATTATAGAGACAATGAAAACAGAAGAGATCAAGCCTGGCGACATCCTCTACGATAAAGAGCGAAAAATGTTGGTAAAGGTGGCGCGAGTAGATGAAGAAGGAGTAGTAAAGTATTCGGCATATACCGACATGCGAAGAATATTCAAGGTCCCGCCTCCACCCTATCGCGTAGGCACACGCACAGCCGATGCCTACGTCCCTGCTACTGACGAGCAGCGCAAGTATATGGAAAGACGACTGGCAGTATGCGAGTATGTAAACCTGCCTAAAGACAACCGCATGGAGACGCTTGCCTACATCATCGCCGACCTGAAGGCAGAGAACGTGGAGTTGGAGCAGCGTGTGCATCAGCTTGTGGACGAATACAACAACGTGGCTCGTCAGTTGCGAGGAATGGAGAAGCACAAGGACGACCCTGAAAAGCAGATGCTCGACAATATGCTCAAGATGCGCGACCATTGCGACAAACTGGAAAGGATGAATGGAGAGCTGGCGCGTTTTGCAAAAGCAATCCACACCTTTGTGAAGGGCAAAAACCTTTATATGAAAAAAGGAACATCTTGCGGCTACAGACAAGGCCACCCTGCTGTGTGTTCTATAGCCTGTCTGGAATGCGACTCTTGCCTGGGTATCATTGATGGCTGCGGTGTGATCTGCCGGCAGGCTCTTTTGGGGTTGAATATTGGACCTGTCAGGCGATGATTGACACCGCACGCACACTCGTAGTCGGCATGATTCAGACACCACCCTACGCTCGCATGTTTGAGAAGATCCGCTGAGTGTATTCCACAAAAGGCAGTGGCATTGATGTCGCTGTTGTATAATATGTAATAAAACTATAGAGACAATGAAACATCAAGCATTGAAAAAGCATGTTGCCTACACAAGGCGTAACAAAGAGTTGGTAGCCGAAAACGAGTCGATGAAACTAAAAATACGCTGTCTTAACAGAGGCTATAAAAGGGTAGTAAAGAAACTCTTCAATCTGGAAGACCAGAATGAGAATGTGGTGGCGGAACTGGAAATGGCGGAGGTCAATCTCAAGGAATTGCATAAAGGCTACACCAACGTCTGCAATGCTAACATAGCGCAAGGGCGTGAGACCGACAACCTCAGAAACGAGCTTGCCAAATTGCGAAGCGAGAACGCAGACTTAAAGCAAGAGCGCAGCACCCTTATAGACTTGCTTGAGGAAAAAGGGTTCACTCTCGTCAAGAACACCGAATGTCCTCACGATATGGTGGAGACTGGAGACCCTTTCTGCAAAGAAAATCCAGAAACAGTAAGAGTGGATAGCTGCGCATGTTGGAATTGTGAATATTTCTGCCTCCGACTGAAGGATAGAGGCAAGATAGTTTGTAAGGAAGAACAAAAACGGAAGCAGCAAGACAATAATGTCGATGACTGACGCCGCACGCATACTCGTGGTCGGCATGATGCAGACACCGCCCTATACCCACATGTTTGATGTGCTGCGTCGTGTATATTCTGCCCGAGGCTTATGCCCTGCTTGTCTTGTACCTACAGGAGGCAACCAAGAGATAAAAGTATTAGTGGAACTATAAAAAAGATTGAACATGAGAGAATTTGTGATAAAAGCATTGCGAAACTACGGCTACCGCTTTCTTGGGAATCTGTGCGGTTGCTACACTTTTGGCAAACCGCTTGGCTACGGCATGCTTCGTGCGGATGTGGGAGAGGGTGAAAACTCCGTAAGTGTCATGCTTGTTGTTAAAGGAAACAAGAAGAATGGCAAACGCCCTAATCTGATATGGCAGCGGACGAGCCAAGGCTTTCTGGAAGAACCTGACGAACAGAAGATGTATGAGGCGTTTGTGCAAGCCGTTGCCGACTGTGAGGCAGACATCTTCTCCAAAACGCCTGTGGCTTGGTTGCAAAACCAAGGCGTGAGATACGACTTCGAGGAGAATGTCCGTATCGAGTAAAAGGAATAATCTACTTTTGCACAAGACCGCTCCCGACACATTGGGTGGCACAAACCCAGGTGGCGGGCAAGAAGCAGCTCAGCATGGAGGAATACCGCCAGCAGATGCACGACATATACTCCACATCGGTATGCGAGTCCACCATCGACGAGGCACCAATGGCGTATAAGTCGGCAGAGGAGATTGAAAAGCTGATTGGCGACACCGTGACCGTGGTGAAGCGCATCAAGCCGATATACAACTTTAAGGCAAAGTAAAACGAATAAAGTTTTTATAGAAACAATGGAAACAATCTTATTGAAATACTTCCTGTGCATGATGGGCGTGATAGGAGTAGCACTCCTTACCGCCTGTCTTTTTGGGCTGTGGCGCAAGTTCTTTCGCACTTGGAGAGAGAAGAAGGCAAAGCAAAAGGAGAGATGTCAGCAGCAGGAAAAACGTATATGGCTGCAGGAGTCTCTTGTACTCCTCACCCCGAAAGAGCGTCGCGAATATATGCTTAACCACATCGAGGACGGTCGGTTTTACGCAATCTTGTCGCTTTGCAACTCTGACACCACCATTGTGTGCGCAAAGCGGTATGATGCCGAAGAACAAAGGCTGTATTGCTATGCTTACCTTTGGATAAGCGGAAAGGACATCTATAACCTGCACATCATTGACCCTCGTGATACTTCCCTGTCATGCAAATTTCTTGGCGACAAGTCCCTACGCGTTGATTTCGACATCAACCCTAACATCGTTGTCTTTGAAGAAGAAAACATTTCTCCATATATCGTAGATAGAGACTACAATACCTTCGTGCAGAGCTTGCAAGCGGCTGGGTTCGACTGGAAGATTGAGAAGGGCAAGGAGAACGTATTTGGCTCTTACAAATATCTCTTGAAAGAAACAAGAACAAAATAACAAATACAACAACAGCAATGAAAACGAAGAACATTTTCATGGCATCCATACTGCTTGTGGTTGCCATCGTTATCGGCTCACTGGTAGTCACCTACTTTAGTTACAACAACCGCGAGATTGCCCTTCGCCAGCAAGCCGAAGCGCAACGCGGAAAGATTGAGGGCGTTCACGACAAGATGTGGAAAATCATTCAGCAGAAGGCGCAGGTCACCGACGAGTA
>OJAM01000161.1_pt1 | contig 32447 bp, 25 predicted proteins | sample 1589071 | NCBI WGS metagenome assembly OJAM01 (sample SAMN03283243) | human gut metagenome | biome: human-associated habitat; material: feces | host: Homo sapiens | place: Peru | collected 2012
AACTATAACGGTCCTAAGGTAGCGAAATTCCTTGTCGGGTAAGTTCCGACCTGCACGAATGGTGTAATGATCCGGACACTGTCTCAACCGTGAGCTCGGTGAAATTGTAGTATCGGTGAAGATGCCGATTACCCGCAACGGGACGAAAAGACCCCGTGAACCTTTACTACAGCTTAGCATTGCGACCGGGTGCGCGATGTGTAGGATAGCCAGGAGGCTTTGAAGTGGGGGCGCCAGTCCCCGTGGAGCCGCTGTTGAAATACTGGCCTTCTCGCATCTGGTTCCTAACGCGCGGTTAGCGCGGACACTGCTTGGCGGGTAGTTTGACTGGGGTGGTCGCCTCCAAAAGAGTAACGGAGGCTTCTAAAGGTGCGCTCAGGCCGATTGGTAACCGGCCGCGGAGTGTAATGGCACAAGCGCGCTTGACTGGGAGACACACAGGTCGTCCAGGTAGGAAACTAGAGCATAGTGATCCGGTGGTTCCGCATGGAAGGGCCATCGCTCAAAGGATAAAAGGTACTCCGGGGATAACAGGCTGATCCCTCCCAAGAGCTCAAATCGACGGAGTGGTTTGGCACCTCGATGTCGGCTCGTCACATCCTGGGGCTGGAGAAGGTCCCAAGGGTTGGGCTGTTCGCCCATTAAAGTGGCACGCGAGCTGGGTTCAGAACGTCGTGAGACAGTTCGGTCTCTATCTGTTGTGGGCGTTGAGATTTGCGTGGCCCCGACACTAGTACGAGAGGACCGTGTTGGACAGACCTCCGGTCTACCGGTTGTGCCGCCAGGCGCACCGCCGGGTAGCCGCGTCTGGTACGGATAAGTGCTGAAAGCATCTAAGCACGAAGCCAGCCACAAGATAAGATCTCGCTGAGGGTCGTTGGAGACTACGACGTTGATAGGCTGCAGGTGCAAGGTCGGTGACGGCCTCAGCCGAGCAGTACTAATCACCCGAAAGCTTTCTGGTGTGGTTTTCATATCGCCCCACGTTAAAAAGGCGGTGTGTGGAGAAGCCCCCAATTTGTGGGCGAAGCCTTCCAGTGGTCTTGCATTAGACACTGACGGCGCTCCGGTTCTCGAAGCTTGCTCAAGTGATGGGTTCAAGCCAGCGTTTCCAGAGATTTCTTTCAACCTTATCACAGGTGCGACAAAAAGCCAGAGATGGCACGCACACTGAAAACGAACTAAGGTGGTTATAGCGTGAGGGTCCCACCTCTTCCCATTCCGAACAGAGAAGTTAAGCCTCACCACGCCGATGGTACTGCGAAAGTGGGAGAGTAGGTAACCGCCCCCTACGGAGAGCGACAGAGCAATCTGTCGCTCTCTTTTTTTTGTATATATCCCTTAAATTCTTCCTAATTTCCTTAAAAAATCTCGCAATTTCACGCCATTTTATTATCTTTGTAAACAACGCAATTTTTACACGATGAAACGATTTATTACCTTATTCTGCACGTTTTTAATATCTTTTTGCACCATCACTTTTGCTCTTACACGCAATCAATCTGTAAAGGTAATTGTTACTCCTAAAGCACAGTCATACAATCCTTTTCATTTAGCCATTCCCGACTCTTTGCATTTCAAGAAGGGGGAGCAAGTGCATTTTGAAATATCGGTGGAGGAATCAGGTAAGCAAGTCGCCCCCTCTTCGGTTTCTTTCACATTCAATGAGGATAAAATGACTCCTACCGACCCCCAGAAGTTGGAGGTGGCTGATATGATTGCCATTACGCCCTCTGCCACGATGAATAAGAGCGGTTTCCTGCGTTGCAATGCCGAAGTGCAGTATAATGGTAAAACATATAAGGGGCACTCGATGGTGGGATTTGATGTTCAGGATTTGCAACCTACCGTGACCATGCCCGACGATTTCCTCCAATGGTGGAACGCTCAAATCGATTTAGCTACCACTATCCCCATGGAGCCAAAAATGGTGTTGCTTCCCCGACGCTGCACCGACTTGGTGAATGTTTACCAAGTGTCGGTTCAGGCTGCGGAACCGGGATTCCGTGTTTACGGCATTCTCTCCATTCCTAAGGCGACTGGTAAATACCCAGTGGTGATGCGTTGCCCTGGAGCTGGCGTTCATAAGGTGGGCGGCATGATAGATGAAGCAGAGCAGGGCATCATCACGCTCGATATGGCGATTCACGGTTTTCCATTGACCAAGCCTTCGAAATTTTATTCCTCGAAAAGCAATGGCAGCCTAAAGGATTATCCCACCATGAACATCAATTCACGCGAGCATTACTATTATCGCCGTGTGTATTTGAGTGCCGTTCGCTTCATTGACTATTTAAGCACGCTTCCACAGTTTGACGGCAAAAACCTGTATGTGTGCGGTGGCAGCCAAGGTGGTGCGCTCAGCATCGCTATGGCTGTGCTTAGCCCCAAGGTCACCGCTATTGAAGCGTTCTTCCCAGCGTTGGCTGACCAGGAGGCGTATCTTCACGGTCGTGCCGGCGGTTGGCCCCACTATTTCTATTTCCATAAAGATGATGAAGATATTCACGACATCGCCAAAGTGGTTCGCTATTACGACACAGCCAACTTCGCCCGCCTGCTCCGTAGGCCCGTGTTCATGTCGTTCGGGCTTGCCGACCTCACATGCGCTCCCACTTGCACCTATTCCACTTGGAATGCGATTCCTTCATCCGACAAAAAACTCGTCATCACCCCACAAGTGGGCCACTGGCGCAAACTTGATGTGTGGGACCAGGGCTGGAAATGGATGCTCTCACACAAACAATAAATCTCACACAAACAATAAAACATACACACACAACAAACTATCACTAATTCTCATTGCTAAATTTGATATAACTACTTATGGAACATTTAAATATTAATTTGCTGATCAACGACCTTGCTCTCATTCTTGTGCTGGCCGCTATTGCCTCATTGGTGTTTAAACTTTTGAAGCAACCTGCCGTGTTAGGCTATATCGTGGCAGGTTTCTTGACAAGTCCTCACTTTGCCTTCCTTCCCACAGTATCGTCGCATGAGAATATCGAATTTTGGGCACAGATTGGTATTATCGTACTGCTTTTCTCCCTCGGTTTGGAGTTCAGTTTCAAAAAACTGCTGAAGGTGGGTGGCACCGCCGTGCTTACCGCCCTTATTATAGTGGTGGGTATGATGGGCTCTGGCTACCTTGTGGGCAAACTTCTGGGTTTAGATGCCATCAACAGTATTTTCCTCGGCGGTATGATTTCCATGTCATCAACCACCATTATTATCAAGGCACTCGACGACCTGAACTTGCGTCAGCATAAGTTTGTGCCAGGGGTTTTTGCCGTGCTTGTGGTGGAAGACCTCTTTGCCGTGGTACTGATGGTGATGCTGTCGTCGATAGCCGTCCACAAAAGCGTGTCGGGCGAGGAAATGGCGCAAACGGTTCTTTTGCTCGTGCTCTTCCTTGTAATGTGGTTCACAGTGGGCGTTTTCCTCATTCCTACCATCTTCAAGCGTCTGCACCGCTATATCACCGACGAACTGATGCTGATTATCGCCATGGGACTCTGCTTCCTGATGGCTGTGCTTGCGCTCAAGGCTGGCTATTCGTTGGCACTCGGCGCCTTTATCATGGGCTCAATCCTTGCTGGCACCACCGAGGCTGAACGCATTGAGCATATCATCACCCCTGTAAAGAATCTTTTCGGCGCAGTGTTCTTTATCTCCGTAGGTATGCTTGTTGACCCTACCGTGATGACGCAAAACGCCGGCACCATCACCATTCTCTCGATTGTGGTGATTGTGGGCATGATTCTGTTTGGCACCACCGGTATGCTGGTGATGGGCCAACCGCTCCGCATCGCCATGCAGTCGGGCTTCTGTCTCACCCAAATCGGTGAATTCTCGTTCATCATCGCCACCTCTGGTATGAGTTTGGGCGTGCTTGAACCAAAACTTTATCCAATCATCGTAACGGTGTCGGTAATTACCACATTCTTCACGCCATTTTTTATCAAAGGTTCCATTCCTTGCTTCAACTGGGTGGCGAAACACCTGCCTAAGAGTTGGAACATTCTGCTCGAAGGCTACTCTGCCAACCAGGCTACCAGTGAATATAGCGAAAGCCGCAAACTGTGGGTGAAGGTGGCAAAGCGCTACTTTGTGCGCACCATTGTGTATTCAGCCATCATCATCATGGTAATCTTCATTTTCAAGAAATATCTCCAGCACTATATCTTCGACCTTGTGCCAGGCACGGAATTCAACAATATTGCAGCGGCAGCAGTGGTGATTTTCCTGATTTTGCCATTGATTTACGGCCTTTCTCGTCCGAATATCCGCCACGACGAAAAGCGACAAATCGTGGAGCAGTCGGGCAAGATTAGTTATGTGCCAATGGTGGTGATGTCGGTCATCAATTTGGTGCTCAGCACCGTGTTTTTCATGGTGGCAATTTACGGCCTGTTCCCCAGCCACACCTCCATTTTGATTGCAGGTGGCATTACTCTCGTGCTCTCGCTCATCCTCTCGCAACTTCTGCACAAGCAGGTGGCGCGTGTGGAGAAGCACTTTATCGACAATGTGAACGTGCGCGAGAACACCCGAACCGGCAAAGAGCGAGGATTGGTGAGCGATTTGCACTTGGCGAGCATCAGGGTAGGGTATGGCTGTCCGTTTGTGGGCGAGAAACTGAAAAACGCCAAACTCCGTCAGAAATACGGCATCAACCTTGTGAGCATTCAGCGCAATTCCGTTGAGCACATGGTGCCAGACGGCGAAATGCGTATCTTCCCTGGCGACACCCTCGGCGTGATTGGCAGCGATGAGCAAATTCTCGAAATATTGCCCGTGGTGGAAGCCTCTGGCGAACCTCTGCAAGCCAACAATTCTGAATCAAACGTGAAGTTCACTCACTTCACCCTCCGTGCCGATGCTGGCATTGTCGGCAAATCGCTTAAAGATGCACGTTTGCGCGAAGACTACAGCGCATTGCTCGTGAGCGTGGAGCGTGGCGGAGAATATCTCTCGCCCGACATCGATTTGGTGTTTGAGGCATCCGACATTCTGTGGATTGTGGGCGACCCTGCACGCCTGAAACCACTGCACGAATAGTCCTCGCATTTCATGGTTTCGTGATTTTGTAGTAATTTTGCACTGAAAATCTATTTTATTATATGGCAAGAAACGAAAAAGAATTAGATGGTGTAACGCTCCTTGGAAATCAAGGCACCACTTACGAATTCGACTACACCCCAAATGTGCTCGAATCGTTTGTGAACAAGCACCCTGAAAATGAATATCTCGTGACCCTCGACTGCCCAGAGTTCACCTCGCTGTGTCCAAAAACCGGGCAACCCGACTTCGGTCATATCGTTATCAACTATATTCCACGTGTTCAGATGGTGGAGAGCAAGAGCCTCAAACTCTATCTGTTCAGTTTCCGCAACCGTGGCGACTTCCACGAAGACTGCGTGAACATCATCATGAAGGATTTGATTCGCCTTATGGACCCAAAATACATTGAGGTGAAGGGCTATTTCCGTCCTCGTGGTGGTATCTCAATCATTCCGTTTGCTAACCATGGCGATGCTGAGCATCAAGATTTGGTGCGTGCTCGTATGCTTGCCACTTTTAATGAAAGATTGAAATGAAAAAAGACGCTGTAATTATCATATCAGGAGGCATGGACTCGTGCACCATGCTCTATGAATTTAAAGACGAGATAGCCTTGGCTATCACTTTCGACTACGGCTCCACTCAAAACGGCCGTGAACGCGTGTGCGCTGTCACCCACTGCCAGCGCTTGGGCATCAAGCACCTGATTATTCCGCTTGAGTTTATGCACCGCTATTTCAAGAGCGCGCTGCTCGGTTCGCCAGAGGATATTCCCGATGGCAACTACAACGATGAGAATATGAAATCTACCGTGGTGCCTTTCCGCAATGGCATTATGCTTGCCATCGCTTGCGGTATTGCCGAGAGCAATGGACTGAAGCGTGTGATGATTGCCAACCACTCTGGCGACCACTCCATCTATCCCGACTGCCGCCCTGCGTTTGTCGATGCCATGTCGGCGGCGATGAAGGCTGGCACCTACGAGGGCATTGAGGTGTATTCACCATACTGCAACATCGACAAGACCGAGATTGCGCGCCACGGCAAGGCACTGGGTATCGACTACCGCGAAACCTATTCCTGCTACAAGGGCCGTGAAACGCACTGCGGCACTTGCGGCACTTGCACCGAGCGTCGCGAAGCGTTGCGCTTGGCAGGTATCGACGACAAAACTATTTATGAATCAGATTTAAAAAAGTAAAAATGTACTACGTTAAGAAAACTATTGAAATATCAGCATGTCATCAGTTGCACCTCGACTATGAGAGCAAGTGCGAGAATTTGCACGGCCACAACTGGAATATCGTGATTTACTGCAAGGCCGACAAACTCGACAACAATGGCATGGTTTACGACTTCTCAAAACTCAAAGCGTTGATTTCCGACAAACTCGACCACAAAAACATCAACGAGGTGCTTCCTTTCAATCCCACCGCCGAGAATATGGCGCGCTGGATTGTTGACAGCATTCCTGAATGTTATCGTGCCGATGTGCAAGAATCAAACAACAACGTGGCTTCCTACGTTGACGATTCATTGGCTCCAATCGTGGCTATCTAATCATGCAGCAGTATAAAATCAACGAAATATTTTATTCGCTCCAAGGCGAGGGCTTCCACACAGGGGTGCCAAGCGTGTTTGTGCGCTTCAGCGGCTGTAACCTTGCCTGCTCGTTTTGCGACACGGCTCACGCCTCTGGCACGATGATGACGGCGCAAGAGATTGCCGATGCCATCAATGCCTATCCACAGGCACCGCTGATAGTGCTTACGGGCGGCGAACCCTCGTTGTTCGTCACCGACGGGTTTATCAGTTATCTGAAAACTGCCACAGGCAAGCGAATAGCGATGGAGACCAACGGCACTCATGCCGTGCCATCAAACATTGATTGGGTGACGCTTTCGCCAAAAACGGGCTTTCAAGGAGCCGACGCGCACCCCTGCATACTCACCGAGTGCCATGAGTTGAAAGTGGTGTATCTGAATCAGGATTTGGATATGTATAGCCACATCAAAGCCGCACACCGTTTTTTGCAGCCATGTTTTGTGGAAGACAAGGAAATGTGCGACGCCAACATCAAGGCGTGTGTAGAGGCGGTGCTTGCCCACCCAGAGTGGCGACTTTCGCTCCAAACCCACCGAATCCTCAATATCCGCTAACGGCGGCACAAAATATTACTGGGGGCATAAGTAAAATAGGTGATGCTTATGCCCCCAGTTTTGTACGCTTACCTGTTCGTAAGGGTACAAAAAAATCCCAGATATCACTATCGGGGATTGCTTAACTAATTAACCTTCTAATACCATTAACATAAACCTTAAACAAAATGAAATAAAAACCGTCATCACGACGCCAAGAATTTCATAACCTTAAAAACTAATACCATGAAAAACCGATGCAAAGATATGACATTTATGTTATATAGCATAACATTCACCAAAAAAAATCACAAAATTAACACGAATTAACCAAATACCCCAAAAAACGCCGTTTTTAGGGAAGTCTACGAGTCAACAAGTCTACAAGTTGATGATTCGAAATCTCGATAATTCGGGGATTCGATAATTCGATAGGTCCAATGGACAGAAAACGGAGCATCCATTTTAAGGCATAGGTATCGGAGATGCCGCGTCATGCGAAACACCATGCCAGCGAAAATCGCAGAGCCGTCAAAATCTCTTGTATCTAATATCTGATTTCTAACTTCTAACTTCTAATTTGGGATTGGTACAAAAAAATAATCCTCGATATCTCTATCGGGGATTGCTTAACTAATTAACCTTCTAATACCATTAACATAAACCTTAAACAAAATGAAATAAAAACCGTCATCGCGACGCTAAGAATTTCATAACCTTAAAAACTAATACCATGAAAAACCGATGCAAAGGTATAACTTTTATGTTATATAACATACTTTTTCGACAGAAAATTTGCGAATTTAACACAGTTTAACCCAAATCGCCCATTTTCTGCCGAAATATGCCTATTCCACCACAAATCCGAGGTTTTCTATGGCATCAACCACAGCCTCTTCATTGAAATTTCCCTCAACTTCGGCTTTGCCTGGTTCGAGGGTCACTATGGCGCTTTCCACGCCTTCCACCGCCTTAATGGCGCGTTCCACATTTGTGCGGCAGTTGTTGCACCGCATACCTGTAATTTTAAATTCCTTTTTCATATTGCATATTTTAATCGTAAACTGTTCAATACCACACTGATGCTTGAAAATGCCATCAGCGCACTTGCCCACATGGGCGTGATTTGAAAGTCGGAGCCAAACAAGTGTAGCACGCCAGCCGCCAGCGGAATGCACACAATGTTGTAGATAAATGCCCAAAACAAATTTTGGTAAATCATCTTCACCGTGTGTCGGCTCATTGCCACGGCTTCGGGCAGCGCTTTCAAATCGTCGGTCATGAGTGTGATTTGCGCCACGTCCATTGCCACATCGGTGCCTTTGCCCATGGCTATGCTCACATCAGCCAAAGCCAGTGCCTGTGTGTCGTTGATGCCGTCGCCCACCATTGCCACCTTGTGCCCTTGTTCTTGCAAATTGCGCACCAAATTTTCTTTATCTTGTGGCAATGCCTTGCTCATGTAGTGCGTGATGCCAGCCTTTTTCGCCCAATAGGCGGCTGCCTCAGGCGTGTCGCCACTCATCATGTGCACCTCAATGCCTTCGTCTGTCAGCATTGTCATAGCCTCGGCGGCGTTGGGTTTTATTGTTTCCCTTTCTTCGAGGGGCATACTGCTCGTTTTAGTGAAATCCACATTCGGGTTGGGAATGGTGATGGTGCCGGTTTTATCCACCACCATCGTGTCGATTCGGCGCAGTTGCTCCAGTGCCGTTGCGTCTTTGATGAGAATGCCTTTCTCTGCGGATTTTCCGATGCCCACCATCAGAGCCGTGGGAGTTGCCAATCCCATGGCGCAAGGACAAGCCACCACAAGCACCGCCACTGCGCTGATAATGCCTTGCGGCACACAGTCAAATCCGCCAAAAGTCACCCACGCCACAAATGTGAGCACAGCCACGCACGCCACCACTGGCACAAATATCAGTGCCGCATGGTCTACAGTGCGCTGCACTGGTGCTTTTGAGCCTTGAGCCTCACGCACCATCTTCACGATTTGCGCAAGGGCAGTGTCTTCGCCCACCTGACGCGCGCGGAATCGCAATCGCCCTTGGCTGAGCATGGTGCCTGCCATCACCATTGCACCTTTTTGCTTCTCGCTTGGCAGAGGTTCGCCGGTAATCATCGACTCGTCAACGTATGCGCCATCTTCTTTCATGAAACTGGTGGCGAATGTCACCTTGCCGTCAACAGGCATTTTCTCGCCTGCGCGCACTTCTATCAAGTCGCCGATTTTAATTGTGGCGATGGGCACGTCGGTCAGTTGCACCACGCCGTCGTCGTCTTTGCTTACAATTCTTGCCGTCATTGGCGCAAGTCCCATCAGTTTGCGAATGCTGCTTGCTGTTCCTCGTCTTGCCTTTTCTTCAAGCAGTCGGCCTGTGAGCACGAAGGCGATAATCATCATAGCTGAGTCGAAATAGGTGTGCCACGCAATGCCTCGTATGCTCCACACGGCATCGCCAGCCACCACATTAAATGCGCTGAACGCAAAAGTGATGCCCGTGCTGAGTGCCACTAAAGTGTCCATGCCAGCGCCGCCATGGCGGAGTTGACCAAAGGCATTTTTATAGAACTTCGCACCACACGCCACCATGCCGATAGCCGCAAGAGCCATCGCCACATATCCATTGAGGGGCTGGGGGAGGGGAATCCAATTCATCGACACAGCCATTGTGAGCACCGCTATTGCCCAAGCCAAAGCCACACGCCTTGCCAATGCGCCGTAGTGCTTCTTTTCCACTTGTTCAACGTCGGTGTGAGGCTCAATCAGCAGGTTGAACCCAATTTCGTTGATTTCCCGATTGATTTCTGCAAGCGAAATCGCATCGGCGTCGTATTCTATTTGCGCCATTCTCAGTGGGAGCGACACTGACGCATCGTGCACGCCGTCAAGCTGTCGCAAGCGCCGCTCGATGTTCGCCGCACAGGCTGCGCACGCCATTCCCACCACAGGCACATTACATTTCACTATTGACATATAGAATAGAGATAGTTTAGTTCTTTTACCAATGCAAAGTTATAACAAAAAGGCAAACTAAAATTACACAATCAAGGGAAAAAATTATAGTATTCTTGCCGTAAACCCAAAAAAATGTTGTACCTTTGCACCCACATCACATGCGCTTGTGGCGGAATTGGTAGACGCGCTAGACTTAGGATCTAGTGTCGCAAGGCGTGAAGGTTCGAGTCCTTTCAGGCGCACCACGCATAATAATCCTGGCTGTCTAAAACATCAGTCAGGATTTTTTTGCTTTTGGCAATATGCTAAATACGCTATAGCTTAGGAATGGCTATGGAGCGAGATGCCGAAATTGTTGATTTAGATAAGTGATTTTGAGAAAATGAGAAAAAAAGGTTTTTGTTATTATAGTGTGTTTGTGTTGAGCGCTTTGGGTGTGCTTGTTGCGCCTTGGGCACAAGCTAAGGTGATTACACCTCAAACAGCGGCGAGGATTGCTGCGAAATATGTTGCGCTTCCACGCGGTGGTGAGGCTAAGGCTCCTTCGGTGGGCGTTCACGAGGCGGCCGACGCTCCATACTATATTTTTAACGATGCACAGGAGCGTGGCTTCGTAATTGTGGCTGCCGATGATGCGATGGGCGAAGTGCTCGCCTATGGCACTGAGGGGGTGCTCGACACGCTGAACGCCAACCCTTGTGTGAAAATGCTGTTGGAAGGTTATCGACAAACTTTCGAGGTGCTGAAAGAGGGCAAGGTGGCCGTTTGCGGAAATAGCCGTGCCGGACTGTTCACTAACACTGTGTCGCCGTTGCTGAAAAGCAAATGGGGGCAGTCGCACCCTTTCAACGCAAAAACGGGCTATCCGTATAGCGGCTGTGTGGCTACGGCGGTGGCGCAGATGATGTATTACTATCAATGGCCAGCGCAGGGGCGTGGCGCAAACGAGTATATCGTGAATTATGATAATACGAAATTGAGTGCGGATTTCAGCCAGTCGCACTACGATTGGGCAAACATGCTGCCTGATTACCGTTATCCTGTGCGTGCTAACGAGGCACAGGAAGCAGCCGTGGCGCAGTTGATGAGCGATGTGGGTATTGCGTCGTTTATGCAATACACTCCCAGTGCGAGCGGCACGCAAGGCATAATGGCGTATCATGCTCTGCAAAAGCATTTCGACTATACGGCTGCCTATGTGGTTAAGGCCACGGAGGGACCGAGCCGTTTTGCCGAGATTTTGCGGCAGGAACTGCTCAACGGTTGCCCCGTATATCTGGAAGGGCTCCCTAAAGGCAATGCTTCCGGCCACGCTTGGGTGGCTGACGGATTCGACGAACGCGGTCTCTTTCACATGAATTTTGGTTGGGAGGGGCAAGGCGATGCCTACTATTCGCTTACCAACCTCAGTTTGTCGCAGACGGGCGATGAGTTTGACGGTAAGCCTTTGGCATTCAACCGTGCCATTACCGCCATTCTTGCGCACCCCAATAATGGTGCCTATCCCGATATTGACCGTGGACTGCTGGAGTCGTCTCCACAACTGATGTTCAACGAAGGCGGTTCGCTTTTGCTGAAAGGCGTATCGGGAAAGACGTTCAATCTCTTACAACCGTTGACCGTGGAAATGAACTCTTTCGTGAACAGAGGCAAGCCGTTTAGAGGCGATATTGGTGTGGCTGTTTACGACGAGGAGGGCAATCTCAAGCGAGTGGCTTACTCTCCCGACCATGCGAGCGGCGGTTTCACGCAGCGTGTTTATGGCACCGACCACGCAGGATTTATGGGCACCGACTATCTGATGAATCAGCCACAGGCTATCACGATAAGTGTTTCCGACCTCGAAAACGGTTATTACCGCCTTGTGCCAGTGTGTGTGCCAAGTGCTGCCGATGGCACTTGGGGCGAAATCTTTCGCATGAAAAAGGCTCCTGTCATCGAGGTGGAGCTCACCGACGGCACTGGCCGCATCTCCGAAATATGCTCTGAAGAAGTTCTTTTTCAACTGATGGCGCAGCCTCGACTTTTGGGCGTGGCTGAGCAAGGTGAGAAAGTGCAAGCCATTTTCACAGTGAAAAACCTCAATGGCGTGCCTCGCGATTGCTATATGAGGGTGCAGTTGCTTGACGCGAACAATACCACGGTGCTGAATGTGCGTACTGACAAGCCTACGGAAATCGAGGGCTTTACTGAGACTGAAATCCCCATCGTGCTCTCTATTCCTACCAATCTCGATCCGGCTCGCTATGAAGTGAAACTCCAACTCTCTACCGACGAGGCCGAAACACAACTTTATCCCATCAATCCTATCCACGATAAAGATGCCGCCTACATTGAAGTGGAAAAGAATCAAGAAAAGCCATTGATGGCAAAAACTGAGGTGTTTTGGGTTGATGATTCGAATGAGAAAGTGAGTGCAAAAAGTATCGACATCACTAAATTTTCTAATTTCAAGATAGGAGTTTCGCTGCTGGCATCGGAAGGAAAAAGCTACGAGGGCACAGTGTCGATGCTCTGCGAAGATGTGCAAACAAATGAAACGACAGCCGTGCGAGGCATCGACGACTATGTGAGCATCAATTCTACTTTTGAAGTGCCACTTTACAGCTATTGGCTGCGCAAGAGCAATTTACCGTGGACCGACGGACATACCTATCGAGTGAAGGTGATGGGGCAGATTGATGGCGACGATGTGGATTTGCAAAATCCACAACTCCCCATCTACTATCTCAAGCGAGAGGCCGACATTCTCACCCTTTTCCACCCCGACATCACCACCGGAATAACTGCCCCCACTGCCACATTATGCAGCATTATCCGTGAGGGCAACCAACTCACCGTATCTGCCCCCAACCTGAAAGCCGTAAGGCTATACTCCCTCGATGGCAGGCTGCTCCAAACCTCAATAGCCGATGGTGCGATCATCTTAACCCTACCAGGTTCCACCTCCAGCATCTATATCCTCCAAACCATTACCCTTACCCACTCGCAAACTCATAAAATCAAGTAATTTGTGAGATAACTCGGCTCAGTGGAGAAATACTGGTGGACAGAAACAAAAACATAAAAAACAGCCTTTTGGCGATGCCAGTGCTTCGCACCTGTCGTTAGTGCTGTGGCATGTCTGATTTCAAGCCGAGGCTTGAATCATCCACACCACATCACCAACGCCGCCCTCTTACGAGGTCGGTGGCATCGCCAAAAGGATAAAAACTGCTCGCCTTCGGCGAAAAACCAATCTTCAAAAATCAGATTATCCGAAAACGCGAACAAAAAGAGGTCCGAATGCGTTATGCGTGCTGGAATACGATAATTTGTGTTTGTGTCAAATAATTAACATTCAATGTATTATATTAATTATAGGCGGACGTGAAATATCACGTCCCTACCCAAATGTTGGTTATCGTCTTGAGAAATTTGATGCAGTTTTTTACCAAGAAATCATTTTATCACCAGGGGTTTTTCGCCGTGAAACGGCGAGCGGTTTTTATCCTTGGGGCAAAGTGGAAGGCCCTCGTAAGAGGGTGGCGGAGGGATTGTGTGGTTGGCGGCATGGAAACTCGTTTCCAATGACGCAAGACGCACAGTCGCACCGCCAAATGCGAAGCATTCCACTTTGCCCCAAGGCTGTTTTTTATGTTTTTGTTTTTTATTCCATTGACGATTCGGCTACAATGCATAATATATACCCAGGATTTTTCCACTGAGGTGATAACTCGTATATAATTCCTATAAAAAAAGCTATAGCAATTACGCTATAGCTTTTTTATGATTTAATGGTGGGGGGATTAGAACCATTTGATTTTTTTGAATACGAAGAAGGCGGCGCATGATAGGGCTATCGAGAGTAGCAGAATGGCTACGAATGCCCAGGCTTTGTCGTCGATTGGCAGCGACACGTTCATGCCATACAAACTCGCAATCAGCGTGGGCACTTGCAGAATGATGGTGATGCTGGTCATGCGTTTCATTATCAAGTTCAGGTTGTTGGATATGATGGAGCCAAACGCTTCCATTGAGCCGGTGAGAATGTTGCTGTAGATGCTCACCATGTTGAGCGCCTGTTGCATCTCGATGTGCACGTCTTCCACCATTTCCATATCAAACATTTCCGAGTTCATGTAGATGGTGCGCAGACGCGAAATCAATGCCTCGTTGCCACGAATGCCGGTGTTGAAATACACCAAACTCTTTTGCAAGTTACGCAGCTTCAAAAGGTCGTCGTTGCGCAAGCGTCGCTCCAGTCCGTCTTCCGTGTTGTTGATGCTGATATTGATTTGCTTCAAGAATTTCAGGAACCACACAGCCGACGACATGATCAATCGAAGAATGAGCGCAAACTTGTTGTTGATGGCGTTGCCCTTCGCTGTGTTGTATTGTATGAAGTCGTGAATCACGATGTTTTTGAAATAGCACAGCACAATCACCAAGTCGCCGTTGGTGATCACACCAAGTGGCACGGTGGAGAATGGTATGTCCACATCGCCAGTTTCTCTTGGGATACGCATAATGGTGAGCATCCAGTCGTCGTCCTTCTCCACACGAGGGCGTTCGTTGGGGTCTCGAATATCGGAGATAAACGATTCGGGCACTCCCATTTCTTCCAAATAGGTGAAATCGTCTTGATTTGGGTCGCTTACATTTATCCAGCAGCCTTCTTGCCACTGGTCAACCTTCGTGAATCCTTTTCCAAATAGTAAAAATTCTCTCATGTCGTTGACACTACCTCCTTGATAATTGATTGCCAAAATGCTTGGCGAGGCAGGTCCCTGGTATTAAATATAGGGGCTGTATCGCTTCTACATCAGCAATGCTCTGTTGAAAAATTGATTATTTAACGGTACTGAGTCGTCCATTTACAATTAAAAAATTTGATTTATGGTGCAAAGATACGGCAAAATTCCGCAAGTTGTTCACTTTCGCCCCAACTTTTTCTCCGATTTGGGATAAAAAATGAAAAAGGTTGCCAGGAGGGAACTTGACAACCTTTTGCATCTTTTTAAAAGAATCGTATTTTTCCTAAAGTGTGGTAATGTTAAGATTAAGGTCATCTACTACTCTAAATACCAAATGCTGATATGGATTTTCATGATGTTGAATTTTGTTGTTGCAAAATTGGCACATTTTCTCCACTCCACCAAATCCATTTTTATCCATTTTTGTTCACACTTTGATTCTTTGTCCAATTTTTTTGTTGGAAAATCCTTTGTCATAGCATTTTATTATGTAAATTTGTGTCTTAATCCTTACTTCTATGGCAGAAATAAACCAAAACGAATATATCGACACCAGCGAATTTCTTGAGCCGGAAGACTCGATGGAAATCAGCTCCGATTTCACCGATATTACCCCTATCAAAAAGACGGTGATTATCAAGGAGCGCAACGAGTGCGAGTGCTTCCGCGCCCGCCGCTATGGGCAGTGGTGGACGCTCAAGTGCGTTTCGAAGAAAGTGGTCGACAAATCGCGAGTGTATGAATACTTGCGCAAAGAGTTTGTGGTGGGCATCAGCCTATGGCACCCCAACATTGTGCGTATGATATCGATACAAAGCGATTTGGTGGACGGCGAGCCAGGCATCGTGTTGGAGTATGTAGATGGTGTGACTTTAGGCGAGTTTCTCGACACCAACCCTTCGCTTGAAGAGCGCATCAAGATTGCCGACCAAATGATTTCGGCAATGCGCTACTATATGGGCAAGCAGGTGGTGCACTGCGACCTGAAGCCTGCCAACATTCTCATCACCCACAATGGCCATAATGTGAAGCTGATTGACTTCGGTTTGGCTGACGTGGATAATTCCAATATATTCAAGGGCCACGCCGGCACCGACCGCTATGCTGCCCCTGAGCAGAAACGCTCTGATGGCGTGGTGGATTGCCGAAGCGACATCTATGCCTTTGGCCACCTGCTCAAGTTGCTGCATCTGCCAGTAATGTTTCGCCACGTTATTCGTCGCTGCCTGAAAGAAAAACAAGCCGACCGCTACCAAAACCCTGTTGACTTGTATCTCGATTTCGAGAAGGCGAAAGCTTTCCGAGTGTCGAAGTGGGCAATCACCACTTTGGTGCTGGGTGTGCTGATCGTTGCCGTGGCATTTGTGTTGGGCAACTGGATTTCAGAAAGCACCCAGAATCACGAGCAATCTGTATCGCGCGATAAGATTATAGGTGGAAAAATGCCGGTAATGTTTTTTGCCGACAGTGTGACCGATATCAAGGATTCATCCCAAGTGTATGTGGTTCACAATGCAGCCACACTGTGTTTCCTTCCCAATTCTCAGTCCATACCTTCCGACATCAATCCCGATTCGGCTGTGGATTTGGGTCTGAGTGTGAAATGGGCGCCGTTTAATGTGGGGTGCAAAGGCGTGCTGCCCAACAACGTGGGTGGCTACTATAACTGGGGCGACGCTTCGGGAAAGAATATCGATGGAGAGGCGAATCCTTACGACCTCCCCATTCAAATGAAATCAATCGCAGGCTCTTCTTTAGACATCGCAGCAATGAACTGGGGGCGCGGCTGGCGTATGCCCACCAGCGAGGAATTTCAGGAGCTTATCGACAAATGCACCTGGAAGATGGTCAATAAGCGTGGCGAGGTGCCAGGCTATCGTGTGACAGGTCCATCGGGAAAGAGCATCTTCCTGCCGTTTGCCGGCTATCGCCGTGGTCCAGCCTTTTTCAAGCAGGGCGTGGTGGGCTGCTATTGGAGCGCTTCGCCCTATACCGAAGCCCGCCAGTCGGCTGCCTATTTCCTTGAGATGGATGGCGATGTGGTGTCGGTGAGCCGTGGCGACTTCGCTTCCACAGGTTATAGTGTAAGGCCAGTGCTTGATAAGTAAACGATAATTCCTGTCACAATGAATAGTATTGACCGCAAATTCACCAACATTGAGCCTATGCCCAAGAGCGGCATGTATTGCAGGCTCTATAAGGCTTTGCGCTTCAATCAATGGTGGGTGCTGAAGACGCTGAAGCCTGAATATGCCCAAAATCAGTCGATTCGCAATGCACTATATAAGGAATACGAGATAGCCAGAAACCTCGACAGCCCATACATTGTGCGCTACATGGCGTGGGAGTTTGTGCCAGAGGTGGGCGACTATTGCATCGTGGAGGAATACATTCAAGGCGTGACGCTGGACCAGTATTTCGCCGCTCCGAATGTGGGCGTGAAAGAGAAATATAAGGTGTTTATGGAAATCGTGTTCGGGCTCAAGTATTGTGCGCAGCAGCAAGTGGTGCACCGCGATTTGAAGCCCAGCAATGTGATGGTCACCAACAATGGTGCCAACATCAAACTCATAGACTTCGGATTGAGCGACCGCCCCGATTTCGCTATCTTGAAGATGCCTGCCGGCAGCCGTCGCTATATGGCACCAGAGCAAGCCGTGAAAGGGGCGAATGTGGATTTCCGTGCCGACATCTACGCTTTGGGGAAAATCATGGAAAATTTTAAGGCCCCGAAGCGGTTTGAACCTATATATAGGCGATGCACCGACCCCGACCCCGAAAAGCGCTATCAGTCGTTTGATGAACTCACGAATGATTTGAAAAAACGAATGAATTTGTACCGTGTGCGTGTGCGCACGCTCGTTGCCGCATCGCTGGTGCTGGTGTTTGGCGCGGTGGCGTTTTCGCTGGGCTTCGGTAGGCTGGGCGGCTGGGTATTCGGTTTTAAGGGCGAAAAACAGGTCTATGACCGTGTGCCAAGCGTGTATTATGCCGACACCGCCGATTACAGCGACCCCTCGCGTTATTCCTGCCAGCTTGTGCCTCGGTACGGCTGCAAAATCTACACCCTTCGCCCTGACGCGGAAATTCCCGGTCCAATTGACGAGTGCAAGGCTGTGGATTTAGGGCTGAGTGTGAAATGGGCTCCGTTCAACCTTGGTTGCGATCACGAGAGCCTGATTATGACAGGCTCGCTGGTGGGCTATGGCGATTCCATTGGTAATATCACATCGGGCAACCCCGACGACTACCCGAAAGGAGCCGTCACGCCCAAGTCCGACATCGTGCGCAAGCATTGGGGCGGCGAATGGCGTATGCCCACTTTTGAGGAATTTCGTGAACTGGTGAACAAATGTCAGTGGCGTGTGGTGAACGAGTACGGTCACCACCCATGCTTCGTGGTCACCGGACCGAACGGCAACAGTATAGTGATCAACTGCACAGGCTATCGCTATTTGGGTAAGCACTACGAGGCTCTGTATGTGGGCTATTATTGGACCTCAACTTATGGTTCCAACCCCAACGACGACAGAGCATACTATTTCTCCATTTCCGTTGACAATTACCGATTTGGAGAAGTAACACCCATCTATGGCTTGGCAATCCGCCCCGTGCTCCCTCGCTCGCTCCCACGACTCTCCCAAACCCTCCCTTAGGGAGGACTTACTGGGGTGGATTTGGGTTAAAGACACCCTATTTCTCTGAATTTTCGAATTTTCGAATCATCGAATCATCGAATTTTCGAGATTTCGAATCATCGACTTGTTGACTCGTTGACCTGTTGGCTTGTTGACTTGTTGACTTTCTTGCCGTAGGCGACTTGGGGCTCGGCGGCAATGGGCTGGGATTCAGGGGCGGAGTAGGGGTGAGGGGCGTTGAGGCGCAGCAGGATTTTGCTTAGCTCCAAACCCAAGTGCTGAAGCGTGCTTTTTCGGTGTTCGCCCTGCAAGTCGCACTCCCAAATGGTAATTGAGTACCAACCCATTTTCTTCAGTTTTTCGCAGTTCACGGCATCTCGCTCACGGTTACGCGTAATTTTCGCTTGCCAAAATGTGGAATTGCTCTTGGGCAAGCGATATAGGCGGCAGTTTTCATGGCCGTGCCAAAAACACCCATTCACGTTAATCACCGTGTGATAGCGGTGTAGCACAATGTCGGGCGTGCCGGGCAGTCTCCGCACATGCAAGCGGTATCTGAAACCATGCTTCCACAGCCAACGGCGCACAATCATTTCGGGCGCAGTATCTTTACTGTGCACGTGCTGCATACAGCGTCGGCGTTGCTCCGGTGTCATTCTGTCGGCCATATATGGTGCAAATATAGAAAAAATCCCTTAAATTTGTAAGAACAAACAGGCTAATTCACTTTCTATATCACATATATTGTTATGACTATTCAGCCCCCTACAGTCACCGCCTCAAAGCGCATCGCCACCATTGATGTGATGCGCGCTATCATCATGCTGCTCATGCTTTTCGTCAACGATATTCCCGGTGTGGACGGTCTGCCACACTGGCTCGGACATGCCGAAACCGAAGAAGATATGCTCGGCTTTTCCGACATCGTTTTCCCCGGATTCCTCTTTTGCGTGGGCATGTCGATACCCTTTGCCATGCAGAGCCGACTGCGCAAAACCGCTGGCAATGTGCTCGGTGTGCTACGTCATGTGCTCGACCGCACCGTGGCGCTGGTGGTAATGGGATTGTTCACCCTCAACGCTTGCAAAACAGGGCTGTTCATGCTCTTGATGACCGTGGGCTTCTTCCTCGTGTGGCTCAACTACGACAATGGTCCCGCGATGCTCAAAGGTGTGCCGCAAAAGGTGCTCAAAGGTTTGGGCATTGCGTTGCTGTTTGCCATTATGCTTCATTACGATGCCATTGGCAAACCCTTCCACACTGGTTGGTGGGGCATTTTGGGGCTGATTGGCTGGGCTTACTTGGTGTCGGCAGTGCTCTATCTGCTCACACGCTCACGCCTGCGCTACACCCTCTACGCTTGGGGTGCCGTGGTGCTGCTTTGCATCATCAACGCCCAAGGTTGCATCATTCCGGAGCAGTATTTCAGTCGCAACATATTCTTGCCGTTCTGGCCTGGTGGCTGGACTCACCCTGCGCTGGTGATGTCGGGCATGGTGGCATCGCTCCTGCTTCACCGCATGGTCACCAGCGGCCAGCACCGCCGCATCTTCCCTGTGTTCTTGGCAATGGCTATGGTGGCAGGGCTGTGTACGCTCGTCAGCCATCATTTCTGGATAATTTCCAAAAACCTCGCCACTCCCACATGGCTTTTCATTTGCCTTGTGATACTTTTCATTGCCACCCCTTGTGTGCATTGGCTTGTGGATGAGAAAGGCAAATCGGCGTGGTTCAATGTGATAGCGCCAGCAGGCACCGCCACCCTCACTTGCTATGCACTGCCATTCTTTTGGTACGCCTTCAAGCAGATGTGGGAATTTCAGTTGCTCCCAGCCGAATGGAACCACGGCCTCATCGGCATCGCCGCCTCCATCATCTTCTCCCTCATCATCATCCAAATCACACGCCTGCTCCTCCGCTTCCACCTCCAGCTGAAAGTGTAGTTTCTTTCATCACACAGATCCCACAGATCTCACAGGGTTTTCTTTAGTGGGCGGAAAATCTCACAGATGCTCTACGGCTTTTGTGGGCGAAGGGGGCACATGGATATAGACAAAAGAAAGAAGTTAACCCAAATCGGTCATTAGGGCGTCCCTAATGACCGATTTGGGGTTAAGGATAAGGAATGGCAAAAGTGCCGTCTTAACTCCTTAACTTCTTTAACTTCTTAACTTCCAAAATTTCAAGCCCCTATTGTCCTCTTTCTTCTGTGAGATCTGTGTGAGGAATTGGGATTAGAGTGGGGCGAGGAAATTATTCCCATTCGATGGTTGCTGGTGGCTTTGAGGAAATATCGTAGCAAACGCGGTTCACGCCTTTCACCTTGTTGATAATCTCGTTGCTCACCTTAGCCATAAAGTCGTAGGGGAGATGTGCCCAGTCGGCAGTCATCGCGTCGGTCGAAGTCACCGCACGCAGTGCCACAGGGTGTTCGTAGGTGCGTTCGTCGCCCATCACGCCCACTGAGCGCACAGTGCTCAGCAGCACAGTGCCGGCTTGCCAAATCTTATCGTAGAGGCGTTCGCCATCTTCGCAGATGTATTCCTGCATGTGGCGGATATAGATGTCGTCGGCATCTTGCAGAATTTGCACCTTCTCACGGGTGATGTCGCCCAAAATGCGTACTGCCAAGCCTGGTCCTGGGAATGGGTGACGCTTAATCAGGCGGTCGGGCATTTCAAGCTGACGGCCCACACGGCGCACCTCGTCCTTAAAGAGCCACTTCAGCGGCTCACACAGTTGCAAGTGCATTTCTTCAGGCAGACCGCCCACATTGTGGTGGCTCTTGATTACCTTGCCAGTGATGTTCAGGCTCTCGATGCGGTCGGGATATATGGTGCCTTGCGCCAGCCATTTAGCGTCGGTAATCTTCTTCGCCTCGGCGTTGAACACCTCCACAAAGTCGCGGCCGATGATTTTACGCTTCTGTTCAGGATCGGTCACGCCCTCAAGGTCGGCAAAGAATTTCTCGCTGGCATCAACGCCAATCACATTCAGTCCTAAGCCCTCGTAGTCGCGGAGCACCTGTTGGAACTCGTTTTTGCGGAGCATACCGTGGTCCACGAAAATACAGGTCAGGTTTTTGCCGATAGCCTTGTTGAGCAATACGCCCAGCACGCTCGAATCCACACCGCCCGACAGACCGAGAATCACACGGTCGTTGCCCAGTTGCGCTCTCAGTTCAGCGATGGTGGTATCCACAAACGACGCTGCGCTCCACTCTTGGCGGCTGCCGCAAATGTCGACCACGAAATTGCGGAGCAACTGAGTGCCTTGCAGGCTGTGGAACACTTCGGGGTGGAACTGCACAGCCCACACAGGGTTGGTGGTGCTGGCGTAGGCGGCATATTTCACATTAGCGGTCGAGGCAATCACCTTGCAGTCGGCAGGAATAGCCGTGATGGTGTCGCCGTGGCTCATCCACACCTGAGAATTTGGCTCAAAACCCTTCAACAGAGGATTTGAGGCATCAAATTCTTCAAGATGGGCACGACCGTACTCACGAGAGTCGGCTTTCTCCACCTTGCCACCGCCACAGTGGGATATGTACTGCGCCCCGTAGCAGATGCCAAGCACAGGCACCTTGCCAACGAACTGGCTCAAATCCACCTTAAAGGCTTCAGGGTCGTGAACAGAATAGGGTGAACCAGAAAGAATCACGCCAATCACCGACTCATCGCCAACAGGGAACTTGTTGTAGGGCAAAATTTCGCAAAACGTGTCGAGTTCGCGCACGCGACGACCAATCAACTGAGTGGTCTGCGAGCCGAAATCCAAGATGATAATTTTTTGCTGCATGAATTTTGACTGTTGGAGTTATAATTAAATTTCACCACAAAGTTACCACATTGCCCCCAATTATAAAACCCCTCCCCCAAAAATTTTTTCCCCCGAATAAATCCCCACCCCCCACTTTCCCCACCCCCCTCACCTCTCCCAATCTTTGCACCAATAGTGCGCTACAGCGCCTCCCCACCACCTCCCTTTCATTTTTTCCACTAATATCTCAATAAATTATCGCTTTTTTATTAAATTTGCAAAATAGAATTTAGAGCACCCAGTGCTTCTAAGTTCTATATACGACATATTAATATGACAAAGCGTTCCGCTTTTTATCCTTTTCAAGAAAATCGCCAATTTTCAAAACCAGAAGGGGAAAAAGCCACAAAGGAATGCTCAAGCATGCTTATATCCACCCTCACGTCACGATGAAGGGTAATCCGATATATCGGCTTGGGCGTGAGGGTGGGCTGTTTATTTCTGGTAAGGTGTTTGGCGATACCTCTTGAAAAATATTCAGTGGCATTTCCTCACGCTTTTTTTATTTTTTGCCCAATCGGAGGAAAATGGGTGATGGTTAAACTATTCAGTATGAAAACCATTGATTCGGGGGCTATTCTTAAAAGTTACGTTGATAGCCATGGCATCTCGCCAAAATGGTTAGCACTCCAGCTCAATTGCCATAGAACCAATCTATATAAAATATTCAAAAAGCAGCATCTCGACACATTCACCATCCTTAAATTTAGCGAAGTGTTGGAGCACAATTTCTTTGAAGACATAGCCGTGCAATACACCAATTCTCAAATCTCTACAGATTCATTGCCAAATGAGTAGTAGCCATTCTCGCTACTATATGTATAGTTATGCGATACACCTAAATTATGTGCATTTAATATTCATTCCATAATTTTGCATTACTCAAATGATGCATAATCAACGAGCCTTTTTACAATTCGGCAAGACAATAAAGACAATTATTTGAGAAACATCATTTGCTCTCTTTATCGCTCTTGTAATAAAACTTTCAAACTATATAATTATTTATGAAACTTAATTCATTATTTAACTTATTAGTCGGTTTTCTGCTGTTGGGAATGGTCTCTTGCGACGATGGCGAAGAATTCACATTAACCCACGAAATTAACAACTACCGCTCTTTAGATCTTGGCATCGGAAATTCTAAACTTTCTGGAGAATGGATGAACTACAATTTTAATGGCTCTATCCGCGACAATTATTTCAACCTTAATAAAACTACTGGTGCAAATGCAGATTCCGTAAAAATGCTCAAAACTTATGCTTATAGTGCAAGTCTAAACGATTCAATCGGCGAATATTTAGGTGCAGAATACAGACTGCCAACATTAAAAGAGTTTATAAATCTTTTAGAAACTGCCGCTCATAAAGAAACCCAATGCAATGGAGTGGGTGGTTATGTGTTCAAGCACAGTGAAAAAACCATTTTTTTGCCTTATGGCACATATTTAACAAGCACTTTCGTTTCAGGTGAAATTAAAAGAGTGTTTGCAATTAATATCGCAAAAGGAAACATCACTTACGAACCTATGGGGCAAGACACAATCAAAGGTGGCAATTTTATTAGACCTGTGAGAAAATTACCTTCAGAAATGAAATAAGCTTTCAGAAAAGTCAATTACCAAAACTAAAATTAGTCATTCAAAAAATATTTAATTATGAAAAAAATTATTTCATTTATCATTGCCGCAGTTTTCGCTGTGGGTTCTGCTTTTGCAGCAAACGACTTGTTGGATTTTGAGGGTGTAGCAGGTATGAACATCGCAAATGTAGATGAAACAGAATGCCATTCTCGTATCGGTTTCCATGTGGGAGTGCGTGGCACTTACGCTTTCCAGAGCAAAGATAACGGAATTTATGCTAACGCTGCAGCGATGTTATCACTTTTGGGCACAAAACATGACGGTTTGTTTAGCGAGGGAACCTATAATGCATACTGCTTGGTACTGCCTGTACACATAGGGTATAAACGCTCCATTGCCAACGATATCGCTATTTTTGGGGAATTTGGTCCATATTTCTGTGTTGGCTTGTTTGGTAGTGATGCCAATGGTGAGGATTTGTTTGGCGACTCTGGGGATTTTAACAGATTTGATGTTGGATTGGGACTCCGTTTCGGATTTGAGTTTTCCAAAAAGTACAATGTGTCTTTAGGGTATGATTTCGGCTTGGTAGATGTTTGGGATGTGTGTTCTGCAAAAACTCGAAATGCAACAATATCTTTAGGCTACAAATTTTAATAATATAACTAACGAGGTCTTCTGAGTCTTTCACCGCTCCCTATATTCTATCAAGGGAGCGGTGAAATAAGGTCTGATAGTCTGCTCAATCCATATATAATTAAATACAACTATGAAAATAATGCAGAAAATATTCTTAATATTGTCCTTCACATTACTCTCGATTTGTGCACTACAATCATGTGATGGAAATGATCATATCGATTCCGATATCATTCCTGGTGGTGGTTCTACAGGAGGCGTTACCAGTGGTAACATTAATGGCGTTTGGGTCCCGACCGATGAACCAGAAATCGCATTTTATTGGGAGTTCAAGGGAGGAATGGTGTATTACTATGAAATCAAACACACCTACTGGGACAACTACTATTACGCAGAATTTAAGGATGGTGTCCTATATGTGCCTAAAGGAAGAACGTGGGAACTTATTTATAAACAAAAGTTTAAAATTGAAAAAGGTGATATTTATGTAGGTGGTTACAAGGCTGGTTCAGTCAAATTTTTATCAAAAGACAAGGCCATTTTTGACTCACAGTACCTTGTTGATGGAGTTGTGGAGCGAGTTAAGCAATTCAAAGAAAAGCCAATTAATAATTAAAATAATAAAACGGACAAACAACAATTTCTTCAGAAAGTCAGTAGAGAATGATTGAGAGGCGAGGTGAGAAAAGACATTCACCTCGCCTCAAAGTCTTAAAATTCCCTCTTTATTTGAGCCCCTCATCCTCTCCCAAGCCAAGCACCAATAGTGCGCTACAGCGCCTTACCATCACCTCACCCAAGCCCCAAAATCCCCACACCATTTTGTCATTGCCCCACGCCCCACCACACACTATCTTTGCTTCCAAAAAAGCCAAATCAGCCATGTTCACAAACACAATGCTTTTCAATTCCGCCTGCGAAACCGAAACATCTCGTCGTCGTAGGCTATACGCCGAAAATTCACACAGCGAATATATCGCCGAAACTCACACCAACGAAAAGGAAATCGAGCGCATCGCCGAAAATTCCCTTCTTATGCCATTGATGCGCGATGCGTGGGTTGATGGCATTCCTGCCCCTTCCACATTGTGGCATGGCTTGTGGAACGAAGGCGAAATCGCTTGCCTTTTCGGCGATCCAAACATCGGCAAATCACTGCTTGCCAATCAAATCGCCAACGAGGCAGCCGCCATGGGGCATCAAGTGCTCTATGTCGATTTCGAAAACCCCGACATACATTTCCACTCACGCTACACCTCCAAAGAAGAAACATTCGTTGGCAACTACGGAAATATCCGCTATGTTGGACTCCGCTTCGACACAGCCCACTCAGCCTCTTACACTATCGAGCAAAAATTTCAAGCCATTCAAGACGCAATCCTCGTCCACCGCACACCAGTGGTTATTATCGACGACATCTCTCACATCCTCCCGGCCAAGTTTTCCGAGCGTTCGCAAAGCATTCTTCACCAACTTCGCCACTTGGCACAAAATTGGCATGTGGCAATTCTTGTGCTCGCACACACTCGTTATCATCGCCCCGACACGCCGCTTTCCATCACCCATCTTGCTGGCTCGCGTGAATTTTCCTTCGCTTTCGATTCCATTTTTGCGCTCGGAAAAGTCACCAACGAACTTCCTGCCACCGACGGCGAAGCCCTCGTTCCCACCCATTATATACGCCAGTTCAAGGCACGAGCAGCTGCCATCACCTATGATGAAGACCATGTGATGCGACTGCACCTAAACAAACGCCCAGGCATGGAACTCGCATTCCAAATCATCGACAACTTCGGCATCGAAGCCCAACTCATCACGCCCTCACATCTTTATCCCGACAGCGAAATCCTCACCCAAATTCTTCAACTCCACATTCAAGGGCTATCCCTTCGTCAAATAGCCACTCAACTCAGCATATCCCCATCATTCGTGTTTCGCACCATTTCACGCCAAGCCGCACGCATCGAGCGCATGAAATCTTGCACCGAAGCAAATTCAAATTCCACCACAGAAAGTGTTTCAGGTGTTTCGGGTGTTTCAGGTGTTTCAAGTGTTTCAAGTGCTCCTTCTCCCCAAACCATCCCAGCGGAAGATACCTCAGAAACCCCAACCTCTCCAATCATCAAAGCACTAAAAGAAATGGTAGCCGCCACTGGCATACCCACCCTTGCCACGCCATACATCCACGCCAATTCTCCATTCAAAGAAGTGTTCCAGCACCCCGAAATATTCAAAGCCCACCGTTTTTCTTTCTCTTGCCCACATTATTATGAATCACTCATCAAGCAGCATTACAGCCTGTCGCAACTCATGGCGAAACCCAGTGCATCGCTCCAAGTCTATGACTACGACATCAACTCCGAATCGCCAATAATGCGCCGAGGCACCCTCGTTTACGACACCTCCACACGCCAACTCGGCATACTCCCAGCCCATGGCGAGAGCATGGAGCCTTATCCTCACGTATTCCCAAAAGGCACCACCTCCGAAATGCTCACCCAAGCCCTCTACGCCCAAGTTGCCCAGCACGCCACCCATGAAGTCTCCCCCGATTCCCCACACAGCGCGTGCAATAGCACTTCTGCGCCACAATCGTCCGTCCCCAATCCTGCCACCCTTATTCCCCCCAATCTGCTTCCCCTCATTTTCCCTAAATATTCAGAATCAGGGAGAGCTGTTTTGAATGACTGATTTTTTTTGTAAATTTGCAATTAATATGGAGTATTATGTCGTATGACTTTTTGTTAAGTAAAAAATTGATTTTCCATGGCAAAAAAAAATAAGCAAACAGTTCAACTCATAGATGGCGTGGATCCTGGACTTTTTGGCCAAAAGTATTCAAGCCGTGACTATCGTTATGAGGATTCTTGGGGTAAGAACCAGTTTAATAGTTCTTTCCCAGCTTCGCTTGTGGCGTATATGAGTAGTAAGAATATGTCGCCAATATTCATCTGCACCAATCGTAAAAATGAAATAGTACATAAAAATATTACGGCTACAAAACTTTTGGGCATTGACCCACTATGTGATGATGCTTACTATGATTATGAAGCTGGTTACTATCCTTATGAGCAATACTATACTGCCAGTAAGAAAGAGAAGATTGATTTGGTCATGATAAATCGTTCAACTTCAACCCCCGTTAGTGGTTTGGAGGTGAAACTTACGACATTGCCCGACAACACAACCAAAGATCTGCCTGATGCTGAATATGGAAGTGAAATTGTTGTACGCTCTCCTACTATTCTATTTTTAGCTTGTAGTATTTGTGCTTGTTATGATTCACCGAGAGGGAAGGTTAAGTTGCACGATATGCTTAATACCATAGGAGAGGAAATTAGGGATTGGGGAGAAATTCGTCAAGTTGTACCTCATTTCAATGCAATTAAACAGGCAATTTTAAGTGTATCAAGTGATTTGGTAAACAAGCAAGTTCCCTTGATTATGCAACCCATTTGGAAAACTGATAGGCAGTTGAAGGATCTTGAAGAAAAATGTTTGGACGTATTTGTATGGTCAAACCTTTCTGTTATCCAGATGGCTTTGAGGGAAAGTGAATCAGATGATGATATTTCCAGAAATCAAAGAACTATAATTTGGTTATACAAGATGCTTTGGGATTTCACTCAATTTGGCAAATTCAATTATACCGCCATTGTTAATAGTCTTTCTTATAAGTACAAAACAGATAAGGCATTTGCCATTAGTGGAAAACTCACCAACCCCTTTCTTAAATCTGCTGAATTAGAGGCACCTCGTATAAGTAAATATGAAATAAAAAACATTATTCTTGGCGACGGACAAAAGCTATTGCGTCCAGAAAGAAGATTTGATGCATACCTTGTAAGTCACCCTGAATTATTTAAATAAACAAAATAGCCGATGAAAGTTGTTGACTTATTTTGTGGCTGTGGAGGATTGAGTCTTGGCTTTGAGAAAGCCGGTATGGATGTTGTCGCTGCTTTCGACAATTGGGTTGATGCCCTAAATGTATATAGGCAGAATTTCGCACATCCAGCTATAAAAGCCGACTTGATGAATGTTGAAGATGCAGTCAAAAACATCCTTCACTACGAGCCAGATATGATTATTGGAGGACCACCATGTCAAGATTTCTCTTCAGCGGGTAAGCGTGATGAGAACAACGGACGAGGTGATCTCACAGTGTCGTATGCACACATTATATCTGAGGTGAAACCCGAATGGTTTGTTATGGAAAATGTAGAGCGCATTTTAAGGGCACAAAAGTTGCAAGAAGCGATGGATATATTCCGTAAAGCAGGGTATGGCCTTACATATACAGTCCTAAACGCAGCATTGTGTGGCGTTCCACAGAAGCGCAAACGCTTTGTGATGATTGGAAAACTTAATGCCGATGATGATTTCATGAAAGAAGTATTATTGGAAAACTTGTCCGACCACGAAATGAGCGTTAAAGAATATTTTGGTGACAGATTGTCAATTTCCTATTATTATAGGCATCCGAGAAGTTATGCTCGTAGAGGTATATTCAGCACATCTGAGCCAAGCGCGACCATTAGGGGGGTTAATCGACCTATGCCTAAGGGCTATACGCTTCACCCAGGCGATCCTGTAAATTCGTTAGAAGGCATCAGGCCGCTAACATCTAAAGAGCGAAGTATGATACAGACTTTTCCCGAAGATTTTGACTTTGAGGGTACTAAAACAAATATTGAACAAATGATAGGTAATGCAGTACCAGTAAATCTCGGTGCATATATAGCAGATGCTATTATTAGATATTCAGGAGAGAAAAGATGTGAAAAAAGGCATTTAAAACCACAAAAAATCAATCATCTCATTTTTTGAGTTATTTTTTTGTAAATTTGCAGAAATGTTATGGTTCTTTTTTTTGAGAGGAAATTTTTGAGATTTTTTTAATTATATGATTATGATGAAGAAAATTACTATGGTGGCGGCTTTGGCTGTTGCGGCTTTGGCTGCCGACGCTCAGGCTCCTGCCACTGCGCAGGGTGCTGTGCATGGTGTGAATAAGGCTGACATGGATATGAGTGTGCGCCCGGGCGACGACTTCTATCAGTATGCCGGCGGTGGCTGGTTGAAGGCTAATCCTATGAAGCCTGAATACTCAAGTTACGGTGTGTTTAACGATTTGGCTGAAACTAACCGTAAGCAAATCCGTGAACTTTTTGAGAATCTCTCGAAGGAAAAGCATGCTTTCGGCTCTGTTGGGCAGAAGGTGGCTGACCTCTACAATATGGCTATGGATAGCGTTCGCCTGAACAAAGAGGGTGCCGCTCCATTGCAAAAGGACCTCGATAAGGTGAAGGCTTTCAGCAAGAAGGCTGATTTTACTGCATTTATCGCTGACCAACACTTGTATATGGGCAATCCTTTCTTCGGCATCGGCGTGGACACCGACTTGAAGAACAGCGATTTGAATGTGATGTGGCTGAGCGCCGGCACATCTGGTCTGCCCGACCGCGACTACTATTTGAACACCGACGCCGACAGCAAGAAGAAGCAAGAGGCTTACCGTGCGTATCTCTCTAAGATTTTCCAACTGAGCGGCTACAAGAAGAAAGAGGCTGAAAAGGCCGCTAAGGTGATTTACAATATTGAATATCAGTTTGCTGAGGCTAAGATGAGCCGCGCTGAAGCTCGCGACTACAATAAACTCTACAACATCTACACCATCGATATGCTCCAAAAGGACTACCCTGCTATTCAGTGGGCTAAATACTTTGAACTGATGGGCGTGAAGGATGTGAAGCAAGTGATTCTGACCGAGCCTAAGGTGATGGCTGTGGCTCAGAAGTTGATGAGCACCCTCTCCGAACAAGACATTAAATATTATGTGGCAGGCTTGATTATCAAGAGCAGCACCAGCGTGCTGAGCGACGACTTCGTGAACGCTAACTTCGACTTCTACGGCCGTTTGCTCAACGGTCAGAAGGAGCAGAAGGCTCGCTGGAAACGCGCACTCGGCTTCCCTAACAGTTTGCTCGGTGAGGCAGTGGGCGAACTCTATGTGAGCAAATACTTTGCCGGTGAGAGCAAGGCGAAGATGCTGAAACTGATTGACAACTTGCGCAAGGCTCTCGCTACCCGTATCGCCAACCTCACTTGGATGAACGACACCACCAAAATCAACGCTTTGGTGAAGCTCAACTCATTCACCGTGAAGGTGGGCTATCCTGACAAGTGGCGCGACTACAGCAAACTGACTATCGACCCAGCCAAGTCGCTTTACGACAATGTGGCTGCCGCTACCTATGTGGAAACTCTCCGCAATCTTGAGAAATTCGGCAAGCCAGTGGATAAGAGCGAATGGGGCATGACTCCACAAACCGTGAACGCTTACTACAACCCAACCACCAACGAAATCTGCTTCCCAGCAGCCATTCTGCAAGCACCTTTCTTTGATGTGAATGCCGACGACGCTACCAACTATGGTGCTATCGGTGTGGTGATTGGCCACGAAATGACTCACGGATTCGACGACCAAGGTCGTAACTTCAACGCCGATGGCAATATGGTGGACTGGTGGACAGCCGGCGACAGCAAACGCTTCACCGCAGCCGCTGAAAAACTCGCCGCTCAATTCGACCAAATCACCGTGGTGGGCGACTTGAAGGCTAACGGTCACCTCACCCTTGGCGAGAACATTGCCGACCAAGGCGGTTTGCGTATCTCTTACGATGCGTTCAAGACCACTCAGCAATTCCAAGAAGGCAAGGACATTGACGGCTTCACCCCTGCACAACGCTTCTATTTGAGCTACGGTCGCATCTGGGCTGAACACATGACCGAAGAAGCCATCTATCAGCAAACCAAGAGCGACCCACACTCAATCGGCCGCAACCGTGTGAACGCCACTTTGCGCAACATCGACACCTGGTACGACGCATTCGGTGTGAAGGAAGGCGACAAGATGTGGCTTGCTCCAGCAGAACGTGCTATCGTTTGGTAATAACGACATTTAATAATCAGAAATTATAATGGTGGACGCGCTAATTTGTGCGTCCCCCTTTTTAAATATGAAAAGCAGTTTTTATTTTATAGCAGCCGCAATGGCGGCACTCACCATCGGTGGAAATGGCTGCGGCAAGAGCGCAGAGGAAAAGGCGGCTCAGGCGAAGCAAGACTCTATAGACTCGGTGAAGCGTGCCGACTCGGTGTATGAGGCGCAAACGCAGCACATGCTCGACCTCGACACCTTTATGGACAAGCGTGCCGACAGCATTAGAAATCCGCACAAATTCGCTCCCGAAGTGGATATCGAGAAAGATGCCGAGCCATTTGTGCAGCGTGTGATGGACGAATATGTGCGCGCACTCAACCGTGGCGCGAATGTGAGCCGACGAATTGGCGGCGATGTGACCAACAAGGTGCTGAGCCAACTCACAGCCATGAATGGTGGACCCTCGGAAGCCACCGATGCCGACGGCAACCGTATTCGCTACGAGGTGAAGGGCGTGAAGCCAGCAGGTGCCGACCACTGGTTTGAGGTGAGTTGGAAGCGTGGCGACAAATCATTCACCGCCAAAGTGCGCGTGGCAATGAACGGGCCTAAGAAGCTCCGCATCGAGGAGATGAAGTGAGCGCCTTGATGGCGAGTGGGGGCATTGGAACATGCCTGTTTGATGGCAGATGGGCATTGAAACATGCCGAAGGCATGTCCCTACGTTAGGTTCAGTGGATAAATACTGGGGACACTGAAACAAAAAACATAAAAAACAGCCTTTTGGCGATGCCAGTGCTTTGCACCTGTCGTTAGTGCTGCGGCATGTCTGATTTCAAGCAGGGGCTTGAATCAGCCACACCACACCCCTAACGCCGCCCTCTTACGAGGTCGGTGGCATCGCCAAAAGGATAAAAAC
>OJAM01000162.1_pt1 | contig 32221 bp, 25 predicted proteins | sample 1589071 | NCBI WGS metagenome assembly OJAM01 (sample SAMN03283243) | human gut metagenome | biome: human-associated habitat; material: feces | host: Homo sapiens | place: Peru | collected 2012
ATGTAATGCACGCCGTACTGCTCGACGGCTCTGCGGTAGAACTCGTCAAAGTTCTTGCCGGGGGTGCGCACGTCGATATAGAACACATATACGTCTGTATCCGGGTATTTTTCGCGGCAGAGCATGGCGTGCTTCGCCGTGTACATGCAGCAGATCTTGGAGCAGTAGGGCTTGCCCTTCTCCACGCCGTCACAGCGGGAGCCGACGCACTGGACGAAGACGATGGTCTTCGGGTGCGTGCCGTCGGACGGGCGCAGGAGCGTGCCGCTCGTCGGGCCCGCGGCGTTCATGAGGCGCTCAAATTCCAGGCTCGAGACGACGTCCGGGCTCTGGCTGTAGGCGAATTCATCGAATTTGGAAAGGTCGATGGGGTTGAAGCCCGTCGCGGCGACGATGGCGCCGTATTCCTGCTCGATGAAGGTGTCGGTCTGCTTGTAGTCGATCGCGCCGGCGGAACAGACCTTCGCGCACACGCCGCACTTGCCGTTTTTGAGCATGCTGCAGTAGTTCGGGTCGATGGTCGCGACCTTCGGCACGGCCTGTGCGAAGGGGATATAGATGGCGCGGCGGTTGTCCATGCCGAGGTTGAATTCGTTCGGGACCTTTTTCTGCGGGCACTTCTCGGTGCAAAGTCCGCAGCCGGTGCAGACGTCTTCCTTGACGAAGCGCGCTTTGCGGCGGATCTTCACGTGGAAGTTGCCGACGAAGCCGCCCACGGATTCGATCTCGGAGTAGGAATAGATGTGGATCTTCTCGTTCTGTGCGCAGTCGACCATCTTCGGGGTCAGGATGCACGCGGCGCAGTCGAGCGTCGGGAAAGTCTTGTCGATCTGGGTCATCTTGCCGCCGATGGTCGGCTGCTTTTCCACGATATCGACCTCAAATCCGGCCTCGGCGATGTCGAGCGCCGTCTGGATGCCCGCGATGCCGCCGCCGATGACGAGCGCCCGCTTGGTCACGGGGCTGCTGCCCGCGGTCAGCGGCGCGTTCAGATGTACCTTGGCGATGGCGGCCCGGCCGAGGATGATGGCCTTTTCCGTGCCCGCTTCCTTGTCCTTGTGGATCCAGGAGCACTGCTCACGGATGTTCGCGATCTCGACCATATAGGGGTTCAGCCCCACCTTTTCGCAGGTCTTGCGGAACGTCTGCTCGTGCATTCTGGGCGAACAGGAACAGATGACCACGCCGGTCAGACCGTATTCATGGATCTTGTCCTGAATCATCTGCTGCCCGGTCTGGGAACACATATACTGATAATTTGTGGAGAAAACAACGCCGGGCTCCTTGGCAAGGGCCTGCGAGACTGTTTCCACATCGACGGTTGCGGCAATGTTGCTGCCGCACCAGCATACGAATACGCCGATTCTCTGCATTGCGTTCCCTCCTTACTTTTTATATTTGCGGAACGCCGCGGCAATCGCTTGCTGCGGCAGTTCTTCGTCAAGAATTTCCGGGATGCGCTCGGGCTTCAGGTGATCCATGCCCTGCTGGCGCTGCACGGCATTGCGCACAGCCTCGATGAGCTTCGCCGGCTCCACGTTTCGGGGACAGCGCTCGACGCAGGCAAAGCAGCTCAGGCAGGTGTAGATGCCCTTCGAGGAAAGCAGCTCCTCGATCCGGCCGTTTTCGACCATGGAGACAAACTGATGCGGATGGTATTCCATCTCGTCATACGCCGGACAGCTCGCCGAGCATTTGCCGCAGCGCATACACTTTCTGGGGTTCACGCCGGAAATGCGGGTGACGGTTTCGATCATGTTCTGGTTGTTCATGCGTCCTCCTCCCCGCAGCCAAGCGCTTCGGCCAGAAGCTCCGTGAAATAAACGACAGGCAGCGCGCCGTCCGTGTTGTGCAGCAGATTGTAGCTGCACAGGGGACAGGCCGTGATCAGAAGCTCCGCGCCCTGCGCCTTTGCGTTGTCCATGATCTTCTGTGCCTGCTTTGCGGCGTAGGACCTGTTCTCGACCGCCATATAGCCGCCGCAGCATTCGTTGCGCTGTGCGTAAAGAACAGGCTCCGCGCCGATGGCACGGATGAAGTCCTCGAGCATTTTCGGGTTCTCCGGGTCGTCAAACTGCATCTCGCGGCTGGGCCGCAGGAGCATACAGCCGTAATACGCGCCGATCTTTCTGCCTGTAAGCGGCTTTACGACAGCTGCCTTGACTGCATCCCAGCCGATCTCGTCGCGCAGGACTTCGAGATAGTGCAGAACCTTTGTCTCACCCTCGTAGGGCGTTTCCGGCTTTAAGTAATTGTTGACCTTGACGCGGATGTCCTCATTGTGCTGCATATTGCCGTTCACGCGCTTCAAAACGTGATGACAGGCAGAACAGAGGGACACCAGCGGCTGGCCCGCGTCACGCGCGGCCATGAGCGCCCGGACGGAGGAAAGCCGTGTGGCAATTTCATCGTTTGCCTGCGGATACACCGCGCCGCAGCACTGCCACTCCGGGATCTCGCACAGCGAAAAGCCGAGCTTCTCCGCTGCGCGCCGTCCGGCTCTGTCCAGCTGCGCGCCCTTGGTCCTGAGCGTGCAGCCGGGGAAATAGCTGTAATTCATTGCGTGTCCTCCCGTCAGATCATGTTCTCCGGGTGGAACACCTCGTCGAAGCGCTCCGCCGTCAAAAAGCCGAGGCTCACGCAGGCTTCCTTGAGGGAGATGTTTTCCTTGTAGGCTTTTTTAGCCGTCTTCGCCGCGTTTTCATAGCCGATGTACGGGTTCAGCGCCGTGACGAGCATGAGGGAGTTGTGCAGATTGTGCTCCATCTTCTCGCGGTTGGCGCGGATGCCGCAGGCGCAGCGGTCGTTGAACGACACGATGGACTCGGCCAGCAGACGTGCCGACTGCAGGAAATTATAGATGCAGACCGGCATGAACACGTTCAGCTCGAAATTGCCCTGCGACGCGGCCATGGACACGGCCACATCGTTGCCCATGACCTGCACGGCGACCATCGTAACGGCTTCGCACTGGGTAGGGTTGACCTTGCCGGGCATGATGGACGAGCCAGGCTCGTTTTCGGGAATGAAGATCTCGCCGAGGCCGTCCCGCGGGCCGGAGGCCAGCCAGCGCACGTCGTTCGCGATCTTCATCATATCGGCGGCCAGCGCCTTGAGTGCGCCGTGCGCGAAGACGATCTCGTCCTTGCTGGTCAGCGCGTGGAATTTGTTCTCTGCCGTTTTGAAGTCCTTGCCGGTGAGCTTCGCAATTTCAGCGGCGACCGCTGTATCGAAGCCCTTCGGCGTGTTGAGGCCCGTGCCGACGGCGGTGCCGCCGAGCGCCAGCTCTTTGAGCGGCTTCACAGCCAGAAGCAGCAGCTCTTTATCCCGTTCCAGGCTCGATCTCCAGCCGGAGATCTCCTGCGGGAAGGAGATGGGGGTGGCGTCCTGCAGATGCGTCCGGCCGGATTTGACGACGCCGGCGTTTTCCGCCTCCAGACGGCGGAACGTTGTTACCAGCGTGTCGATGGCGGGGATGACCTTGTCCTCAAGCGCGCAGACCGCCGCGATATGCATGGCCGTCGGGAATGTGTCGTTGGACGACTGCGACATATTGATATCGTCGTTCGGGTGCAGCAGCTTTTTGCCCGCAATTTCATTGCCGCGGATGGCAATAACCTCGTTGCTGTTCATGTTCGACTGTGTGCCGGAGCCGGTCTGCCAGACGACGAGCGGGAAATTGTCCAGAAGCTGGCCGGAAATGACCTCGTCCGCCGCCTGCTCAATGGCGGCAAGCTTTTCTTCGGTCATTTTCTCAGGACGCAGGGCGCGGTTGGTGCGCGCAGCAGCCTTTTTGAGAATGCCGAAGGCATGGACGATCTCGGCGGGCATCGTCTCAATGCCGACGCCGATCGGGAAGTTGTTGTGGCTGCGCTCGGTCTGTGCGCCCCAGTATTTGTCCGCCGGGACGCGGACCTCACCCATGGAATCGTGTTCGACGCGATATTCCATCGTTTTTTCTCCTTTTTTATATCAAATCTCGACCTGACGGATGACTTCCTTCAGCTTTTCCGCGCTGGCGCGGAGCTTGTCGATCTCGCCGTCGGTCAGTTGATTGAGGATCTTGCCGCGCACGCCCTGATTGTCGACCAGCGCGAGCGTGGACAGGCAGACGTCGGACACGCCGTATTCGCCGTGCATCATGGTAGAGACGGTCACAGCCGTTCCGGCCGTGCTCTGCACGCACTTGCACAGGTGGCAGACCGACATGGCGACGGCATAGAACGTTGCGCCCTTGTTCTTGATGACCTGCGCGCCGGAGGTCTTGACGAACTGCTCGATCTCCTCGTAATCCTGGTTCCACTTGATGCGGTCACAGTCGGGGGAATGCTCCTTATAGGAATCAATATGGTTGTTCGCGATGTGCACAAGGCTCCAGGGCACGAAGGAGGAATCGCCGTGCTCGCCGTAGACGTGCGCGTGGACATTCTTCGGGCTGATGCAGAAGCGCTTTGCAAGCGTCGACTGCAGGCGGCTGGTGTCGAGGATGGTGCCGGAGCCGATGATGTGGCTCTCGGGAACGCCGGAAATTTTGTGGAACACATACGTCAGCACATCGACCGGGTTCGATACGATAATATAGATGGCGTCCGGCGCGGCAGCTGTGATCTGCGGGGCAATGTCCTTGATGATGTTGACGTTGGCCTGCGCCAGCTCCAGCCGGCTCTGTCCGGCCTTGCGGGGAAGACCCGAGGTGATGATGACAATGTCGGAGCCGGAGGCCGCGTCATAGTCGCCGGAGCGGACGATCGTCGGAGAACAGAACGGCGCGCCCTGATAGATATCCATGGCCTCGCCAAAGGCCTTCTGCTTATTGACGTCGATCAGGACGATCTCGGATGAAATGCCCTGGATCATCAGGTCGTTCGCAATCGTGGAGCCGACGCTTCCCGCGCCGATAACAGTGATCTTACTCATACACAAAAACCCCCAATTTCAGATTTGAATCGAACAAAATATACCGATATAATTTTATCGGTTATTGCGATAAAATTATATCGATATTATGCTGGAAGCACCAATGCTTTTTTATGCAAAGATATATTCTTTTTGATATGTTGGTTCAATTCCGTTCCTGTGGGAAGTATCAGACAAATGCCTTATGTTCCCGCACAAACTGCACGAATCCGGCCTCGATCTCGCTCATTGCATATTGCTTATGATATACCAGCGCGTTGAGATACAAACTCTGGTTGTCGCTGCACGGGAGCTGGACAAGATTCCAGCGCTGGATGCAGTGCTCCGGGATGGCGGGGGCCAGCATATAGGAATTCGGAATTGTTTCGAGGAGCGTCATCTGCGCCAGACGGTCGACGCAGTAGATCTTCCGCCGCACCGGCTCCTCCGGCTTGCCCTGTACGCGGAACACGTCCCCGTGAACGATCTCCGGCAGCCCGTCAAGCTCCGTGCGCAGAACGGAGCTGCGCCCGGCAAGCGGATGTGACTGGTTCATGGTGACGAGGTAGTGGTATTTGCTCAAAAGCTCGAAGCTCAGGCCGCGGGCGCTGGTCTGCTCGTCAAAATAATCGCGGTATTCCGAGCGGAAGCGGATCACGCCGATCTCCGTCTCGCCGCTTGCAAGCGTTTCGAGCGCCGTGCGCGCGTGGCATTCGCGGATGACCGCGTCGACCGGCTCTGCCTGCGGCAGTCCGGCCAGATACTGCGCCGTCAGATCCAGCATGGCCGCCGAGCGCGGGATGCACACGCGCAGCCGGTTCGCCACGGCCCGCTTGGGACCGAGGGCCTCAATGGCCTCCGTCTCGCGCAGGATGGACTTTGCGTGCTGCAGAAAGATCGTGCCGCGCGTCGTGGGCCGGACGCCGCGCGTGGAGCGCTCAAAAATGCGGAAGCCCAGCATCTGCTCCACATCGTGCAGGATGCGGCTGAGATTCGGCTGGCCGATAAACAGGTTCTCCGCCGCCTGCGAGATCGACCGGGTGCGTTCGATCTCGATGATATACTGCAAATGCTGTGTGTTCATAGCTGCACCGCCTTCTAATTTATATCATTTCTAATATATCACCTTTTCCGCCGTTTTGCAACCGGAGGCGTACCGGCGCTCTGCATAAAATCATATACCCTTTTTTGCCGTCTCTTGGCGCTTTTCATGCCTGGACAGCACCGGCAGCTCGGCAAAGAAGGTGTTGACGCCGCCGTCGCTCTCTGCCCAGACGCTGCCGCCGTGCGCCTGCGCGATGGCCTGCGCGATGGAAAGGCCGAGGCCGAAGCTGCCGTCGCGCGTCCGCGCGGCGTCTGCGCGGGAAAAGCGGTCAAAGATCTGCTGCAGCGCCTGCGGGGAAAGCGCCTCGCCCTCGTTTGAGACGGACAGGCGGCAGCGGTTCTTCCCGCACCGGAACAGCCGGACGGCGACCGTGCCGCCGGAGGCGTACTTCCGGGCGTTGTCGAGATAGATCTCCACGAGCTGGCTGAGCTGACGTTCATCGCCGCTGACGGTGATGTCCGGCTCCAATTCCGTCTGTAGTGTCAGACCGCGTTCAAACAGCGCGGCCTCGAACAGCAGCGCGCTGCTCTCAGTGATCTGACTGAGATCGCATGGCGTGAATGCACGCGACGCCTGTTCATTCTCGGCCCGTGCCAGCTCCAGAAGCCGCTCGACCAGCGCGCGCATCTGCTTCGCCATGGCGTCGATGCCGGAAAGGAAGGTCTGCTTCTGCGCCGTGTCATAATCCGGGCTTTGCAGCAGCTCCGTGTTTGTCAGAATGACGGTCAGCGGCGTTTTCAGCTCGTGCGACGCGTCGGCGACAAACTGCTTCTGCTGCCGCCACGCTTCCTCCACTGGCCGGACCGCACTGCGCGCCAGCAGCACCGCAAGGCCGAAAAAGGCAAGCAGGCCGAGCGCGACGAGCAGCGCGCCGGTCTTCAAAAGCGTGCGCAGCGTCTGCTGCTCACTGGAAATGTCTGCAAAGATCACGCTGCCGGTCACGCGGCAGTAGCGCAGGCTGTATTCCGGGATCTCGCCGATGGCGTCCCGTGAGGCCTGCGCCGCAGCGGCAACCATCCGCAAAAACGTCCGGTCGGTCAGATCGTAATCGCTTGAGCCGATGGCGACCAGATTGCCGAACGCGTCGGTCTGCAGCACGAAATACGGCAGGCGCACCTGCTGCGGTTCGCGCTCCGGCTGGACAGGCGCGAAGGGGTCGGCCGCGATCGCCTGCATCATGCTGATCGACTGGGTGCGCAGATTCTGCTTCGTCAGCGTATAGAAAAGGCCGAGGATCGCGCCGAGCATCACGGCGGCGACCAGCACAATCGCAAGAATGATCTTCAAGCGAAGTTTTTTCAGCATACCTCGCCCACCTCCAGATGATAGCCCAGCCGCCGCACGGCCTCAATGCGCACGTTCGAGCCGATGGCCGCAAGCTTTTTGCGCAGGAAGCCGACGTAGACCTCCACATGGTTTTCTACCGCGTTGGAATCAAAGCCCCAGACCTTGGACAAAATGGCCTCCTTGGACACATTCTGCCCCTTTGTCTGCAAAAGATACCGCATCACGTCGAATTCCCGCGCGGACAGCCGCAGCTGCCGCTGCCCGCAGATCAGCGTTCCGGACGCCAGATCGAGCGTCGTGTTGCCGAACGAGAGCGCGTTGACCTCCGCGCCCTGCCGCCGGAGCAGCGCACCGACGCAGGCCAGCAGCTCCCGCGCGTCAAAGGGCTTCGTGAGATAATAATCCGCGCCCGCGTTCAGCCCCTCGATGCGGTCTTCAAGCGACGACTTTGCCGTCAGCATCAGGATCGGCGTCCCACAGCGCTTCGCGCGCACCTGCCGCGCGACCTGATAGCCGTCCATGCCCGGCATCATCACGTCGAGAATGAGCAGATCATATACGCCCGTTTCGGCATATTCCGCCCCCGTCTCGCCGTCATGCACCGCCTCGACGGAAAATCCCTTCCCCTCCAGCATGGCCCGGAGAGAGTCCGCAAGCAGGATCTCGTCTTCAATGATCAGAATTTTCATATCATAATACCTCAGGTTCAAATCGCCGGAAAATGGTATGGCGGCATCCAAAGGGAAGCCTTGTGTGCGTCCTATCCCTATCAACTATATTCGTTTTTTTACCGCTTTTCAAGGAAAACCGCAGAAAAATTGTCTCCCGGCCAACCGGCCGGGAGACAGGAAAGATGGATGCTTATGCCTTTCGCTCTGCAAAGCGGTGAAGCGGTTCAGGATGGCTGCGAACTGGCAGCGGGTGGCGGTGCCGGTGGGCAGGAGCTTGCCGTCGGTGCCGTTGATGAGGGCCTGGCCGACAGCCCACTGCATGGCGGAAACGGCGTAGCCGCTGACGCAGGCGTGATCCTCAAAGCTGATGAGGTTCTCGGAGAGCGTCACGGCGTCCATGCCCTGATAGACGGCGTAGTTGAACAGGAACTTCGCAAGCTGCTCACGGGTGACGGCCTTGTTCGGCTCAAAGGTCGTGGCGGACGTGCCGCTGGCGATCTCGTTCTTGGCGGCCCAGGCGACGGCTGCTTCATAATAGCTGCCGGAGGCAACGTCGGTGAACGCGGCCTTCTCAGTCACTTCGGGGCTGCCCGCCATACGCCAGAGGACAGTCACGAGCATGGCGCGGGTCATGGGCGTATCCGGGGAGAAGGTATTTCTGCCGGTTCCGGTCATCAGTCCCTCATCCGTGCAGAACAGAACGTCCTGCTGGCAGACTGCCTCGGCCTTGACATCCGCGAAGCCGGAAGCGGCCGGCAGCGCGCACAGCAGGAGCAGCAGCGCGCCCCGTGTCAGAAGCCGTTTCATGACGCTCCCTTCAGCGTGGAATTGGCAAGCATGGCCCGCGCGTCCTCCGCAGTTAAGTCGTAATTCCAGAGCAGCCTGAACATTTCCTGTGTCTTTTCTACCATATCATAGGCATAATACTGCGGATACAGAAGATTTCCCAGCCACCACACGCCCAGCAGCATATTAAGACTCGGAGGATTGGAAAGCCAGTTGTAGGGCATGGATGGAATCTCGTAATACCGTCCGGCTTCGATCGCGCGCAGCGGCTGCCACGCCTCGTCGTCTGCCGCAGTCGAGTAAGTGCTGCCTGCTGTAAATAAAATCACGTCCGGGTCAAAGCGGTAGAGCTGCTCGAGATTGATGGGGTTGCCGCCGCCCTTATTGCTGACGTCCTCGACCACGGCGGCATTTTCAATGCCCATGAGGTCGAGCACCTGCGCCTGAATGGAGCCTTTCGCGTTTGTATTGAGGCCGGACGAGCCGGAGGTGTACAGGACGGAAATGCGCTCGGAATCCTGAATTTTCGCGGCGTTTTCCTCCGCCAGCGAGACAGTCTCGTCGACGAATGCCGCCAGTTCTTCGCCGCGCGCCTCCTTGCCGCTCAGGATTTTTCCGAGCGTCCGGTATGCCTCGGCCATATGCGGAAGATCTGCCTCGATGAAGATCACGGGCATCCCGATCTGCCTTTGCAGCGCGTCCAGATCGGCGGCCATGTTGTCCTTTTTGTCGCCCAGATCAATCACGACCTGCGCGCCGGAGGTCAGAATGGATTCCAGATTCAGCGTCGACTTGCTGCCGTACATCTGGCCGGTCGTCGGCAGATCGATCAGGCGCGGGTCGAGATATTTGTACTGGCTGGACGACGGCGTTGCACTGATGGTCGTCATATATTCGGGCGCGATGGTCGCCAGAAACATCGACGCGACCGTACCGCTGGGGGCCACGCGCGTGAGCGTTTCAGGGATGTCGACGGTTCGGCCAAGCGAGTCGGTGAACGAAACGGTCGGCTCTGCCGGGGCTGTCTGCCGCTCAGACGCGCAGCCGGACAGGCTTCCGCACAGCAGCGCCAGCGCCAGCAGCAGGGCGAAAATGTTCTTGTATCGCATGGTTGTCCTCCAAAGAAAATAACGTTCGGGAAAACAAAGCCGAAAGGCTTCCTTTCTGCTTGCATTATACCAGCAGCCGGACGCGATTGCAATAGAGTGTTTCACTATTTCAAACAAAAAGAGGCACATTTCCGCATGGTCGAACGCACAGGACCCCGCCGGGCGGCAGTGCCCGGCGGGGTCCTGTAGCTGTGCGGCGCGGATGCAGAAGGGAGATGTCAGAAAGGATGACGAGGAATTGGAACGAACAAGGTCTGCAAGCGTCCGCACAGTCCGCTGTCCGTTTCAGCACTGCCATCATACCATCGTCCGGACTGCAATGCAAGCTGATATTTCGACAATAATGAATATAGATACGACAATAACGAAAGAATGCGGAGATTGAAGATCATGGAAAGCAGGAACGCTTCGGCTCTTTAAAATAAAAAAGACACTTGCGAACGCTTGTTTGCCATGCTATAATAAAAATCTGGACTGTCTTCCGGGAAATGAACTACAGAGAGGAATGAGAGCCATTCATGAAGGATATCCTGCCTTATCTGAAGCCGTACCGCAGGCGCATTGCGCTGGCGATGCTGCTGGTCGCGGCGGCGACGGTGTGCGATCTGCTGCTGCCGACGATCATGAACGACATTTTGAATAACGGCGTCCGGCAGTCGGACTTTGCGTATATCGTGCGCTGCTGCGCGTGGATGCTGGCCGTTGCGGCGGCTGGCCTTGCCGCGCTTCTGGCCGGGCGGAAGATCAGCTGCGATGTGGTCGCGGGCTTCAACGCCGACCTGCGCACGGACGTGTTTTCCCTCGTCAACAATATGACGTTCGAGGAATTCAACGCCATCGGCGCTGCCGCGCTCCTGTCCCGGTCAACCTACGACATCGGCACCGTCTCCTGGGTCGCATCGATGATCTCCGGCAGTCTCATTACGATCCCGGTGCTGTTTTTCGGCGGCGTCATTCTGTCGCTGCGCAAGGACGTGATGATGAGCCTGATCCTGCTGCTGTTCGTCCCGGCGATCTTTCTGATCGTCCGGCCCATCAGCAAACGGATCGGTCCCCTGCACGAAACGTCCGACAAGTACATCGACATTCAGAACGACGTCATGCGCGAGCGCCTGCACGGCATCCGCGTCATCCGCGCATTTAATAAGGAAGCAAGCCTGCAGCAGAAGATCGCCGACGCGACGCACGTCATGGCCGAGAACATCATCAACGCCAACGTGCAGATGGGACTTCTGAGTCCGGCGGCCGTGCTGCTCGTGAATCTTGCGGGCGTGGCGATCATATGGCTCGGCGGCTGGCGCATGGAGACGGGCAGCCACGCCATCTCCGGCGGCGATATCTTTGCCATCATCCAGTATCTGGCGCTTGTCGCCAACGGCGTTCTGATGGGCGGCTTCGCGATGGTCATGCTGCCGCACGCCAAGGTCGCGGCGGACCGCATCGGCGAGATCTTTCACGCCACAGGAATGCAGAAGACAGCCAAGGGCGCGGAGCACACGTTCAGGGGCGAAATCGCCCTCGACCATGTGACCTTCCGCTATGAGGGCGCGTCGGAGGCCGCCGTGCAGAATGTCAGTATGCACATCCTGCCGGGGCAGAAGATCGCCGTCATCGGCGGCACGGGCAGCGGCAAAAGTACGCTCGTGCAGCTGCTGCTGTCCTTCCGTCTGCCGACCGAAGGACAGATCCTCTTCGACGGCGTCAGCGCTTCGCAGATCGACCGGGGCGTGATCCGGAAGAACATCAGCTGTGTCCTGCAAAAGACCGCCGTGTATTCCGGCACCATCCGGCACAACATTGAGATGGGCCGTCCCGGCGCGGAGGAAGCGGACATTCTCGAAGCCGCCGATATCGCGCAGCTCACGCCTTTCCTCAATTCCCTGCCCGAGCATCTGGAGCATCCGCTCCAGCAGTCCGGCAAGAACCTCTCCGGCGGCCAGAAGCAGCGCCTGTGCATTGCGCGCGCCATTTTAAAGGACGCGCCGATCTATGTCTTTGACGACAGCTTCTCCGCGCTCGACTTTTTGACGGAGGCGAATCTGCGGCGGAGCCTCAACGAGAAAATTCAGGGCAAGACCCAGATCGTCATCACCCAGCGCATCACCTCGGCCATGAACGCGGATCACATCTTCGTCATGGATCGCGGGCGGCTGGTCGACCACGGCGTTCATGCGGAGCTTTTGTCCCGCTGCAAGATCTATCAGGAGATCTATGCCTCGCAGACCGGAGGTGACGCGAAGTGAAGCAGGAACAGAAAACCCACGTTTCCGCCGACGCGCTCATCCAGCTGCTGAAGGGCGCGAAGGCCATCCGCTGGCAGCTTGCGCTCGGCGTCGTCATGAGTCTGGCGCTCGTTGTGTGCGCGCTGATCATCCCGACGCAGATGGGCGCGCTGGTGCAGATCCTGATCGATTATTTTGACGCGCCGGAGACGGGCGCGTCCGTGCTGGCGCAGCTCGCGCCGGGGCTTCTGGCGCTGGCCGGTGTGTATCTCCTGCGCGCCGCCATCAGCTACGGCAAAATGCAGCTGCTCAACCGCGCCGTCAGCCGGTATTTTACCTGCAATCTGCGCATCCAGATCTCCGACAAAATCCAGCGCCTGCCCGTCAGCTTTGTCGATCACACGCCCGTCGGCGATATTCTCTCGCGCATGACGGAGGACGTGTCCCGGATCGGCGGCTCCCTGCATACCGTCCTCGACACCATTACAGGCGGCTTTTTGCAGATCCTGGCCATCGCGGTCGTGATGTTTTTGCAGAACTGGCAGCTTTCGCTGGCCGTGATTGCGTTTATGCCGGTTTCCATCTGGCTGTCGGCCAAGATCGCGGGCCGGTCGGAAACGTATTTCCATCAGATGTTCAAGCAGTCCGGCGAGCTGTATTCCGTTGTGGAGGAAGCCTACACGAACTACGCGACGACAAAGGCCTATAACCTCGAGGAGCACTGCGCCGAGCGCCACGCGCAGATCAACGATGCGCGCCGCGTCTCCGAGGCGAAGGCAACCTATCTCTCCGCCATTGTCCAGCCGGTCATTGCCGCGTCCAATTCGCTGGCGTATATCGCCATCAACCTGCTGGGCGGCTGGCTCATCGTGCGGCAGGGCGTCCCGGTGGGTGTGATCGTGACGCTGGTGCTGTTTGCGCGGCAGTTTTCCGAGCCGCTTGAGCAGATCTCCAACGGCCTGAGCACGCTGCAGCAAGCCAAGGCAGCTGCAAAGCGCGTCGTCGACCTGCTGGAGCTGCCGGAGGAAGCACCGATCAAACAGGAGCTTCCCGCAGGCGGAGACGGCAGCGTAGAGTTCCGCCACGTGGACTTCTCCTACGAGCCGGACACCGAGCTCATTCAGGATCTGAACCTGCACGTGGAAAAGGGCCAGCACGTTGCCATCGTCGGCCCGACCGGCGCGGGCAAGACAACAATTGTAAATCTGCTCATGCGCTTCTATGACGTCGATTCCGGCAGTATTCTGCTGAGCGGGCGCGACATCGCGGACTATTCCCGCGCCTCCACGCGCGACCGCTTCGGCATGGTCCTACAGGACACGTGGCTTTTCGGCGGCACGATCGCTGAAAACGTGGCCTTCGGCAAGCCGGACGCCACGCGCGAGGAGATCATCCGCGCCTGCGACGAGGCGTACTGTGACCACTTTATCCGCACGCTTCCACAGGGCTACGATACGGTCATCGGCAGCGATACCTCGTCCATCTCCTCCGGCCAGAAGCAGCTGCTGACCATCGCGCGCGCGCTTCTCGCGCAGCGGGAGCTGCTGATCCTCGACGAGGCGACGTCCAATGTCGATACGCGCACGGAGCTTCTCATCCAGAAGGCCATGGACCGCCTTATGCGCGGCAGGACGTGCTTCATCATCGCCCACCGCCTGTCCACGATCGTCGACGCCGACCTCATTCTGGTCCTGCGCGACGGCCGCATCGTCGAGCAGGGCAAGCACCGCGACCTGCTGGAGAAAAAGGGCTTCTATTACGAAATCTATAAAAGTCAGTACGATATTGCGTAAAAACAACGAGGCTGCCGCAGATAAAAAAATCTGCGGCAGCCTCGTTCTGTTGAACGGCTGCTTCTCCGGGAGGCACTGACATGGGATTTTATGATGTGAAAATTGACAATCTGACTGCCATTTGATATGATAAATTTAGAGATATTTTGGAAATGAGGCAATTACATGGAGCCACTGGGAATTCTGAGTCTGGATCGAAAAAAGTATACACAGGCGATGGCGGAAAATCTTCCGGCGCTGCGCGCACGGCTCGGCCTGTCGCAGACGCAGCTGGCGGACTGCATCGGCGTTACGCGGCAGACGATCTCCTCGATTGAAAATCAGTCGCGGGAGCTGAGCTGGACGAATTTCCTGTCTCTGCTGTTCCTGTTCCTGCAAAACGCGCAGACCGCAAAGCTTCTGCCTGTGATGGGGATCTATACGGACGAGCTGGCGCGTATTTTTTCCTTTACTGACCTGAATCAATTCAGGCAATAACGGTTGATGGGAGACGCAGATATGGAGATCATCATACGCATCTATGACCGGGAGCGGCTGCTTGAGGCGAAGCTCCAATCAGGCGAAACGTGCACGATCGGAAAAGCTGCGGGCTGCACCATCCAGCTTGCCGCTGCCTGCCTTGGAAAAAAGACGATCACGGTCAAAACGGACGCGGATAGCTGGTCCGTGTCCGGCGCCGGGTTCCGGCAGGAGAAGCTCCCGTATGAAAAATCGCTCGTTCTGGATCCGGACGCGCATCTCGCGCTTACGGCGTACCCGTGCCGCACAAAGGCCGCCGTTCCGGTGCCGCTGACCGGGACGGAACGGCTCACGATCGGCCGGAACGCGGACTGCGATATCCAGATCGCGGATCAGCAGATCTCCGGAAAGCATACTGCGCTGTTCTATCAGGATGGCCGGTGGCGCTTTCAGGATCTCAAAAGCCGGAACGGCACCTATTTGAATATGCGCCTTGCCGGAAGCGGCGTGCTTGCCGACGGGGATGTGCTCTCGATCGGCTTCTGCCAGCTCCGCGTCAGCGGGGACCGGCTCTTCGTGTGGAGCAGCAAGGCTGTGCGCGTGAAACCGGCCGCTGCGCCCGAAAAACGGACGGCGGTGTCGCCGGACGATCCGTATCCGTTCTGCTTTAAGCCGTCGCCGCGCCTGCTGGAGGAAACGCCCTGCAAAACGCTGGAGCTGCAGGCGCCGCCGACGATCGGCGGAAAGCCGAATGTCAGCTGGCTGAATATCCTGCTTGCGCCGCTGCTCAGCGTGATCGTGATGGTCGCGGTGTGCCTTCTGGTCACCAATGTGATGACCATGCTGTATTTCAGCGTCCCCACGACCATCATCGGCGTGGTGGTATCGATCCTCCGCTACCGGGGTGAAAAGAAAAAGTACCGTTCCCAGCAGCAGCTGCGGCTGGATACATACAGCACGTATCTGCAGGAGCAGGTCCGTGAGCTGGAGGCGCTTCGCAGCGAACAGCAGACCGTTCTTGCACATATGTCCCCGTCGACGGATGTGTGCATCCGAAGAGCGGCGGCGGTCGACCGGGAGCTGTGGGGGCGGCTCTCCCGCGACGAGGATTTTCTTTCCCTGCGCGTTGGCAGCGGAACGCTCCCGGCAAGCTTCTCGGTTCAGGCGCCGAAGCAGATGCTGCGGCTGGAAAGCGACGTCCTCGCGGAGCAGCCGACGCAGATCGCGGAGCGGTTCGCCATGGTTCCGGACTGCCCGATCTGCGTTCCGCTGGGTGAGCATCTGTCCTGCGGCGTTGTGGGAAAGCGCGCGCGCTGCGTCGCGCTTGGGAAAAATCTGATCGTGCAGGCCGCGGCCAATCACAGCTACTGCGATCTGCGGATCGTCGTGCTCTGCGAGCAGGAGGAGACTGCGCAGTGGGAATTCTGCCGCTGGCTGCCGCATTGCTGGGACGAGGGGCATACGGCGCGCCTGATCGCAAACACGCCCGAAACGATCCGCGCACTGCTTGAACGGCTCGAGCCGGTCTTCTCGGCGCGGGCCGCTGCCGGGCAGAGCGCCGGGCTCGGCGCAGCGCCGCGTGCAAAGCCGTGGTACCTGTTCGTGTGCGCAGCGCCGGAGACGGTCACGCAGCACGCGTTTATGAAATTTCTGACGGCAAACCGCCGGGAGCTTGGCATCAGCGTGCTGTACCTGTTTGACCGGATCGATCTGCTCCCGGAGGAATGCCACGATATTCTGGACTGCAGGGAAGCAGTGGGCGTGCTGTTTGAGCGCAGGCACGCGTCCCGGAAGCAGCCGTTCCAGCCGGAGCAGGTGCCGCAGGCCCGGTACGAGCAGTTCGCACGCAGCATGGCACCGCTCCGCATGGAGGCGAAGGGCGCTCCGGCGCTGCCGCGCTCGGTGTCGTTCCTGCAGGGCTATCACGTTTCGCGGCCCTCGGAGCTGGCACTGGATAAAAACTGGGCGAACGCAGAGCCGGAGCGCAGCATGGCGGTCCCGATCGGCGTTCGCGGCGACGGCACGCCGTTCCTGTTTGATATTCATGAAAAGCGGCACGGGCCGCACGGCCTTGTCGCGGGCACGACCGGCTCCGGCAAGTCCGAAATGGTGCAGTCCTGGATCCTGTCGATGGCAGTCCGCTTCCCACCGGATGTGGTCAGCTTCGTGCTGATCGACTTTAAGGGCACCGGCCTGCTGCTCCCGTTCCAGAATCTGCCGCATCTTGCCGGACGCATATCCGATCTGGATACGAGCATCGGCCGGAACCTCATCGCGCTCGAATACGAGCTGACGCGGCGCAAGGAGCTGCTCGACCGCTGGAAGGTCAGCAATATCTCCGATTACAGACGGCTGCTGCGCGAGGGCAAGGCGGATGAGCAGCTGGGATATCTGTTTATCGTGATCGACGAGTTCGCGGAATTCAAGAACCGGTTCCCGGAATTCATGCAGGCGGTCAATCGCGTGTTCGCGGTTGGCCGGACGCTGGGTGTCCATATGATCCTTCTGACGCAGAAGCCCGCCGGTGTTGTAGACGATAAAATGAACGCGAATACGCGCTTCCGCTGGTGTTTGAAGGTGGCAAACGCCGCAGACAGCCGGGAGATGCTGCACCATACCGACGCGGCGCAGATCACAACGCCGGGCCGCGCCTACGTGCAGGTGGGCGAGGACGAGGTCTATGAGCAGATCCAGTCCTATTGGAGCGGCGCACCCTATCAGCCGTTCCGCGAGGCTGCGGGGCAGACGGGCGGACAGACGGCTGTGGTGGACCTGTACGGGAACCGCCATTGCTACGAACCGGAAAAAACAACGGGATACCGCTCCGAACGAAAGGAGATCAATGCGGTCGTGGACTATCTGGACCGCTATTGCCGGGAGCGCGGCGTGGAAAAGGCGCGGCAGCTCTGGACGGCAAAGCTGCCCGAGCAGCTGCGTCTGCGCGACGTCGTCTGCGCGGCGTTCGACGGCGCGCATTGGGAAACGCAGCAGCAGGGCCTGCGGGCCGTCATCGGCCTTCTGGACGATCCTGCGGCGCAGTCGCAGCGCCCGATGTCGCTGAACTTCTCGGAATCCGGAAGCTATGCAGTCTACGGTGCGCCTGCGACCGGGAAAACGACGCTGCTGCAATCGGCGGTCATGTCCCTTTCCCTCTGCTATTCTCCGGAGCAGGTGCACCTCTATCTGATGGACTTCGGCGGCGGGAGCCTCCGGCTGTTCCGGGAGCTGCCGCACGTCGGCGGCATCGTGGACGGAGACGACGCGCAGAAGCAGAGCAAGCTGACGACCATGCTCATCGACACGCTGGACCGCCGGAAGAAGCTGCTTGCCGGACAGGGACTCGTCAGCATAGACGCTTACCGGGAAGCCACCGGCGAGCAGCTGCCATGGATCGTGCTTCTGCTGGATCACGTTGCGCCTGCGCTGGAGCTGTACCCGGATATCGACGGCTTTTTGCAGACGCTCGTGCGGGACGGCGCGGCCTGCGGGATGTATCTGCTGGTCAGCGCTGGCGCGGTGAACGCGCTGCCGTACCGGATCAGCCAGCACATCAAGGCGGCTGTCTGCCTGCGGATGACGGACCGCGGCGATTACGCGCAGATCGTCGGCAAAACGAACGGTCTGGAGCCGGAAAATCTGGCCGGACGCGGTCTGGTCAGAAGCACTCCGCCGCTGGAATTCCAGACGGCGCTTCCCGCAGCGGGAAAACGGGAGATCGACCGCGTCAATGAGATCCGGCGGCTTGCCGGGCTGATGCGCGGGGCATGGACAGGCGCCTGCCCGCCGCCGATCCCGGTGCTGCCGGAGGTCGTGGACTGGCGGGAATATCCGTCGGAGCAGATCCTCTGCGGTCTTACGGAGCAGTCCGTGCAGCCGTGCTTCGCCGCGCTTGCGCAGGAGCAGTTTCTGCTGATCTCCTGCGCGCAGGACGGAAGCAGTACCGTTCAGGCCATTTTTGCGCAGGCCGCAGAAAAGCTTGCGCCTGCGAAGCACATTGTATTTCACGGCGCGCAGGCGCAGGCTGCGGCGGCGTTTGACAGCGAGATCGCCGCGCTGATGCCGGAGATGCAGAAAAGAAAGGACGCGAGCGCCGGGAGCACGGACTGGCCGTGGATCCTGATCTGCATTGACGATCTGAAGCGCTGCATCGATTCGATCAACGACCAGACGCTGCGGCGGCTGGCCAGCATTCTGGTCCTGGGCAAAGGGCTGCGCGTCGCGGTGATCGTAAGCGGAAACGCGGCGGACATTACAAAGCTGTCCGCTTCGGGCGAGCGCTTCACCATGGAAATGACCGGAAAAACGACCCTTCTGCTTGGCGGAAGCGCGCAGGCGCATATGTTTGCCCGGACCGATCTGGCGTACAGCGCCGCGTCACAGGATGCAGGCGCTGGCATGGGCTATCTGGTTCAGGATGGCCATGCGGTCAAGCTGAAGGCAGTACAAAAATAGAGGAGATAGAGGAGGCAGAGAAAATGGAGCGGAGCAGGCTCTCGATCAGAGCGCTGGTCGTGCTGGCGTCCGAATTGGGCGCGGAGCATCTTTTTGGCGTGCGCGACCCGTTTATGATGATGGATCACGAGGAGATCCGGGCGGCGTATGAAGTCTGCCTGGAGGAGCTGGAGCAGAGCGGCGCGATCACGCGGCAATTTGAAGGCGCGGCGATCGTGCGCGGCGATCTGCGGCGGCTCATTGAAATCTGTGCGGAATGCGACTTGTATCTGACTGTCGATGCGGTCAACTGCGGACAGGCGGAGCCGTCCGTCGTATTGTACCGGCAGGGGAGCTGCTGGGCGCAGCTGACAAAGGATGGCGAGCTGGCAAGCCTGACCGGAGCTGCGGACGGGGAAATAGAAGAGCTGGCGCTTGCAAGGCTGATGGAGTGCTGCAAAGCGCAGGAAGCCCCTGAGGCGCAGACGCACTGGAGCCTTACAAACGAGCTGCTGCAGCACTGTCTGAAGGACACAGACGCAGGCCGGGCAGAGCTGCTGGCAGCCGGAATGCCGGAGGACGCGGCGGCGCTTCTGCTTGCCGGTCTGGAACGGCGGTGCGGCTATTGCTGCGTGAACACGGTCCATTTGCAGACGCGAACGCTGGAAAGCCTTTGTCTTGTGTACGATTCCGATATGCTGCTCCGGCTGGAGCCCGGCGAGGAGGAGACGGAGGACTGGATCGTCCGCAGGAGCACGCCGGAGCAGATCCGGCGCACGCTGCGTGCGCTGGTACGGGAGGGCGCGCCGCAATGAAGGCCTGTCAGAATGTGATCGTGACCCTGACCATCGGAGACGAGCAGCTGGATGTGGAGCTTCCGGCGTTCCTGCCGGTCGCGGAGGTGAATGCGCGTGTTCTGGAAATGTTCCGCGCCCTGTATCCGCAGGTTTACGGCAGCTGCACTGCGATCCGCCTGTACGACCAGGGAGCGCCCATTGCGGAGTCCAGAACGCTTGCGTCCTGCGGGATCTGGGACGGCGCAAGCCTGCAGGGCCGCGCTGTGTTGGAGTAATTTGCTGTTTTTAACAAATTGCAGCGCCAGTTTTTGTATATTACAACGTATTTGAATTAACATATTGACAAATTATTTTACATAGTGTAAGATAGAACCATCCTGAAACACACCCTTGGAAAGGAGCTTCAGAAATGAGCCTGATCCGCATAGATTATGAAAATGCGCGTGCGCAGGCAAGACAGCTTGAACAGAGCGAGCAGCAATGCAGTCAGATCGCGCAGAGCATTCAGGCGCTCCGGCAGCAGCTTGCCGGCGTGTGGGCCGGAGAAGCCGCCGATACATACGATCAGGCAGCCGAGCGCCGGCTGCGCGAGATCCGAAAGATCCAGGATGAGCTGTCGCGTCTTGCGCACACGATCCGCAAGGCCGCAGATGAGTTTGAAGCCGCAGAAGCACGAACAAAGGCGTCCATGTCCGCGTCAGGCGGGACGGGTTCCGGCGGAGGCGGCGAATGGTAAGGAGGTTGTGCCGGTGCAGATCAAAATTGAATCCGCAGTCGTCCAGCAGGCGCAGGCACGGCTGAGACAGCAGTCGGGTGCAATGCGCGCGGTCGCCGTGAATGTTTCCGGCGTCCTGAACGGACTGGATATGCAGATCGCGGCGACGCAGCAGATCAGACAGTCGCTGGAGGCGCTTTCCCGCAGATGCACGACAGAGCAGACCCAGCTGGAGGCAATGACGCAGATGCTGCTTGCCGCAAGCGACCGCTTCACGCAGACGGACCAGAAGCTCGGCCACAGAGCAAGAGGGCTTGGCGAAGCTGCCGACGCCATTGGCGCGGGCCTCGCGGCCACAACGCTGCCGGCTGTCGCGCTGCGGGGGATCGACAGGCAGAAATGCGCGGACGAGCTGGGAAAGACGTTTGGCCTTCGGACCTCCGAAACCCTGTGCGACGGCGTCAAGCAGGCGGTGGTCAGCAAAAAGAAGGGGTGGTTCTCCAAGCTCAAGGACGATGTCTCGGACTTTGGCAGCGCGGTCAAAACCTCTGTTTCGAACGTCGTCAGCGCGGCAAAGAAAAGCTATCAGAATCACGGGACCGTATATGATATCGTGGAATACGGCAAGGGCGCGGTCAAGATCGGCAAGAGTATTGTCAAAATCGCCGGAGCAGTTGCCGCGTGCAGCACCGTTGCGGGAATTCCGGTTGCACTCTGTATCATTACCAGCGCAGGAAACGATATTGCAAGCGCAAGCGCGGATATAGTCCATGTTGCGCGTGATGAGTACGACGAGGTGGGGAAAACAAATTACCTGAAGGATCTGCTGAAGAAGAATGGCGGAGAGCTGGGCGAAATGCTCGGAAACAAGAAAGCCGGTGAGAAATTCGGCGAGCTGGCCTATACGGGACTGGATATGGTGTCGCTCCTGAAAGGCACGGAGAAAATGCTCAAGTCGTTCGGAAAGCTCAATACGGATCTGACGGGCAAGACCGGATATTCCTTTGTGTGGGGCAAAACCTCGTTTGACGACGTCATCGGGAATGAGTTCAAATGGTACAAGCCGGATGAATGGCTCCGGAGTAAGTTCATGGACGCTGATTCGACGGCGAATTTCGTGATCGAAGCGGCGAAAAATGTGAAGTCTTTCTATAAGCAAAGCAAAAAATATGTGGATGAGATGCTGGAATTTGCGTTCCGGTAAACACCAGTAAGGGAGGATATGTATTATGTATAAGGATCTGCTTCCGATCGGAAGCGTGGTCGCTCTGCAGGGCGCCACACGGAAATTGCTCATTATCGGCACAATCGTTCATGACGAGCAGACAAACACCACGTATGACTACATTGGCGAACCGTTCCCGGAGGGGTATATCGATGCGGAAACGATGTTCCTGTTCCAGCATGAGGATATTGATTCGGTTCATTTTCTGGGCTACATCAACGCAGAGGTGCAGAGCTATCAGGCAAGCGTGAGAGAAGAGCTGGAGAAAAACGCAGAAAAAGCAGACAGCTGAATTTGAAGTTTAAAATTTATAAAATATAAATAGGAGGAAATGATCATGGCATTGATTCAGGTAACACCCGAGGTATTGAATTCCAAGGCGACAGAGGTCCGCAATCTCCGCAGTCAGCATGACGACACGATGGCGCGGCTGCGCTCGCTGATCCTTGCGCTGAACGAGACCTGGAAGGGCGAGGCACAGGCTGCGTTCGTTGCAAAGTTTGAGAGTATGCAGAGCAGCTTCACAAGCTTCTCTGAAATGCTGGAGGGCTACGCAACGCTGATGGATACGGCGGCCCGCGAGCTGCAGAACACGGATCAGGGCCTGAAGGCGACCATGCAGAGCAGCTTCAACTAAGACAGAATTACAAAGGGGCAGTGCTTCCACGCTGCCCCTTTTGTCTGCGTTATAGATATTTGGAAAAAATGGAGAAAAATATGAAAAAAATAAAGATGATGTGTTTCCTGCTGGCGCTGCTCGGCTTGCTGAGCGCCTGTTCCGCGCATTCCGTTGACGCTGAGGAGCAGTCCGCGCCGACGTGGCAGTCCCGGTACGATCTGGGCGTGCGCTATCTGTCGGACGGAAGGTATGAAGAGGCGATTCTGGCCTTTACCGCAGCCATCGAGATCGACCCGAAGAACGCGCAGGCGTATGAGCAGCGAGGCGACGCGTACTGGGAGCTGGCGCAGAGCGCGCAGGGCAGCGAACAGACGGATGCATACCGCAGCGCTGCGGAGGATTACGAATCGGCAATGCAGTGGGGGAGCGAGACGGACGAGCTGTACCGCCGCGCGGCGGATGCGTACTACGGTGCGCAGGACTATGAAAAGGCGGAGTCCTATTATGAAAAGCTGCTCGAAAAGGACGAGGATGTGCTTGCGCGTCTGATCGAATGCAGCCGGGCGCTTGGAACCGGGAAGGAGCTTGCGAAGCGGCTGCAGGCGCGTTATCTCGAGACGGGTGAAGAACGATATCTGCAGGCGCTCTGCGAGCTTTGGCCGCAGGAGGCGCTGCGCGCCTATGGCGCGCTGCTCGGCACAGACGGAACAATGGGCTTTGCGCTTGTCGATCTGGACGAGGACGGCACGCCGGAGCTGATCTGCGGCGAAATTGATACGAAGGGGCAGTCTGAGCAGATCGCGCTGACCGATTATACGCTCTATACATGGAAAAACGATCAGGTGACGGAGCTGTACAACGGCTTTGTCGATACCTGGATCAATCCCGATGTCCGCGTCACCACGGCGGGGGCCATTGTCAATGAGGGCCACGGCACGTCTGCCGGTTACGAGCTGCAGTATGTCCGCTGGGACGGCGTGCAGATCGAGCATCATGATTTCTGGAGCTACGCGAAAACCGAGGATGTGTCCGGTGAGCGGGTATGCTACCTCGATGATGTGGAGGTTTCCGAGGCTGTTTTCGACGAGCGCCTTGCAGCCTGCACAGCTGACGACGAATACGTGCTGCACTTCCTTGCCAGCACGCCGGAGAATTGCAGAAAGTACCTGCGCGATTCCATACAGGCCAGCCGGCAGCCGGAACAGCCGCAGCTGAACGAGCAGGAGCTTCTGGCGCTTTTGCAGGAGAATCTGGCGTGGCTGAACGCGGTCGAGGGTGAGACGTTTTTTGTTGAGGGCCAGGAATCGTATATGGCGATTGTTTCCTATGAAAACGGCCAGTATGGAGCGATCAAGCGCCTTGTGCCGTCTCCGATGACCACCTCGGAGCTTGAACGTTCGCTTGCAGAGGACGAGGCCGTCGATCCGGCAGAGCGGTCTTTTTACCCGATTTCAAACTATTCCAGTAAAGAGCAGATGCTGGATAACCTGAGAGAATATATGGACGTTGACAGTCTGGGTATTATGCAAAGCCCTTATGCGACGGTTTCGGATACATTGGACGAAAATGTTATGGAATTTAACGGCGGGCTGTATCTGGTTCGCGGCGGACGCGGATACGGCGTATTTAACTATGATCCGCAGACGCTGAAAATCGTCAGCTTCGATGAAACGACCTGCGAGGCGGAATGTGATCTGATGCGTTTTGGAGATTACTTTGATTCCGTTCAGACCATTTCATTTGAGAAACGCAGCGGCCGGTGGATCATCACGCATATAGAAAAAGCCAATAGCGGCGCAGACCCCTATACCATCACCGCAGAAACCAGAGCGGACCGCAGCCTCTATCCCCGCCCAGAGCGCACCTTGGAGCGCGGCAGCCAGGGAGAGGACGTCAAATATGTACAGGCTATATTGGTTGTCATGAACTATGACGGCGTGGTTGTCGACGGCGATTTTGGCCCGGTCACAGCGGATGCCGTCATGCGCTGGCAGAAAAACCACGGCTATACACAGGACGGCGTCGTCGATGCGCAGCTGCTGTCCGCAATGGAGGAAGCCGAAACAAGCTGGAAGCTCCGGCAGTAAAACAGGAGGGAACGGATATGAAACGAACCATATGCGCCGTGCTGGCGCTGGTATTCCTGCTGACGCTCTGCGCGTGCGGGAAGACGGGAACAGGAAGCGGCAGCGCAGTTGGAGGAACGTCCTCTGCGGAGAATATTTTTGAGCAGCTGGTACAGGAAAAGGTCAATATCGAGGATTTCAGCTGCAAAAAGGCATATACCGCGGCAAAAAAGTGCCTTGAAAAGCAGGATTATGACAATGCTGCGGTCTGGTTCTATATTGCACAGGAGGCGGGACGCAGAACACGTGATGATGAAGGTTGCACACAGGATGCGCGGCAGATGTACGAGGCGATGCTGGGGCAGGACGATGCTGCGGCATGGATGTTCGTCATCACGGCAAGAGAGCTGGACATGGAGCTCGATTGGGATGGTGCGGCTGAATATAACGAGATGCTGAATGCAGTGCCGGAGGATGCAGGCGAAAAAGCGGGACAGATCATCATGCTGGCAGATACGAAGCTGTACCGGCTGGAACAGGCAAAGCAATACGGCACGCTTTCCGTCGCATCCGTACCGCTGCGCCGGTGGGAGGAAGACGGCTTTGCCCCGGCAGAGCCGCTCCGCCCGGGCGAAACGGAGCTGGAGCTGACCTGGGAGGACGATGGACGGCGCGCGTCGCCCGACGGCACATGGGAAGAGATCTGGTATGGAGACAGCGTGGTCACGATCACGCGGACAGATCTGGAGGGCAACACCATTGTAACAGAGTATTATGAAGGCGAACCGGAGACGACGGAGGAAAGCGATGCGCTTGGCCGCGTGCATATCCGAACGAACCATCGGACAGATCTGTGCGGCATTTACTGGTATGCGTATGCGCTGTATGTGCCGGACACCTATCCTTCCTCATGGGAGCCTGACCGCTTCACACATCAATACTGGTTTGACCTCGACGGGCAGCTTTCGTTTGAATATTTCTACAATGAGGACGGGACAGAGTGTACGGAAGAGCTCTTCTACAAAAACGGGGAACCGTCCTATCGCTGCGTTGCGGTCTATGACGAGAATGGAGAGCGAACAGGCGGCATCAGATATATCAACGCGAAAACCGGCGAGGAATTTGACCCGGATACAGACGGTTATCCGGATTGAGCGGAAAGAGAGGAGATGCAGATGAAAAAGCTGTTTTGCACCCTTCTTGCGGCAGCCCTGCTGCTGACGCTTGCCGCGTGCAGCAAAGCACCGGAAGCCGACCCGGCGGACGAAGCGCCCGGCTGGCAGACCCAATATGACCTCGGCGTGCGCTATCTGTCCGAGGGGAACTATGAGGAGGCCATTCTGGCCTTTGAGGCGGCGATCGAGATCGACCCCAGGAATGCGGACGCGTACCGCAAGCTGGCCGAAGCATATGAAAAGACCGGCGACGAGGACGCTGCGCTGCGCACACTCGAAACCGGCGCAGAAGCGACCGGCGACCGCGAGCTGGCCGACCTCGCCGGGAAAAAGCGGCAGGAGCTTGACGCACAGACCGAACAGCCCGAACAGACCGAGCAGTCCGAACAGCCGGAAGCGCTGGATGAACCGGAAGAACCGGCAGAACCGGAAGCGCCCGACTGGCCCTCGCAGCTGAGCAACGTCGTATATTTCGGCGACATATCAAACTGCCGCATGAGCCGCGAAGCGGCCGAGGCGTATGCCGATGCGCTCGAACAGCTGCCGGAGACGAAAGCGGACGCAGGTGAGAGCTACAGCCTGCAAGCAGCGCTGTTTGATCCCGGCGACGGGTACCCGCTGCTGGTGACTTGCTATGCGGGAAGTGAAAACCTGTATAACATGGGGTGGCCGGTTTTGGGCGAGCATCTTCTGCCATATCAGGTCTGGACCTTCAACGGGAAAATGGCGGAGCGCTACCCATTTGAAGAAGAAACAAGAGATATGTGGGGTACGGACATCCAGTTCGGAACCTTTGAAGGAAAGCCGGGGATTTACGTGCATGATGGCTTGTCTCTGGCTGTTGGCGGGTCGGAGGGCGGTATCTATTATACGGTGTCTGAATATCAGCTGGAGCTGCAGCATCATCTGTGGTATGCGTCGAAGGATATTTACAGCGGCAATGACCCGGAAATGATGCAAGGGCAGGAAGCTACCATGCAGGATTATCTGGATGATGGGTGGGTGCTTGAAAATACGTATGGTGACTGGAGCTATTTGACCAGATACGAGCTGGACGGTACGATAATCAGCGGAAATGACCCGGATTATGAGCGGCTGATGGATGAATACGCTCGCATACAAGGGAGCTTTCAGGCATCTGCATATGTATGCTACCAGCTGTCGACGCCAATCGGCTTTATCCCTGCGCCGTGGAGCAGCCCTTCGGAGATGTGTGCCGCGCTTCGTGGGCAGTAAAAAAACAGAAAAGAGGAGAACCCAACATGAAACGCTTCTTTTGCATCCTTCTGGCAGCGCTTCTTCTGCTGACGCTTGCCGCGTGCAGCAAAGCACCGGAAGCCGACCCGGCGGACGAAGCGCCCGACTGGCAGACCCAATATGACCTCGGCGTGCGGTATCTCTCCGAGGGGAACTATGAGGAAGCCATTCTGGCCTTTGAGGCGGCGATCGAGATCGACCCCAGGAATGCGGACGCGTATCTCAAGCTGGCGCAGGCCTGCGAACAGCGGGAAGATTATGCGAAAGCGCTCCAGACGCTGGAGGCCGGTCTGGAACAGACGGACGACCAGCGCCTGCGGGCGTACATATGGCAGGTCAAGGTCAGCCTGCTGGAAAAGCCGGGCGCGATAGAAGGCACTGCGTTCGAGGGGGCGGCGGAGGACGTGGTTTATGATCCTTCGTTGGACGACCCTTACTGCGAAGCTGTGCCGGAAGGATATACGCGGAGCGTGCTTCTTGCGCTGGACGATGTGACACCGGCTGTGTTCCGGTTCGTGCGCTCAGAGTTCACGCTGCACCGTTACTGCGTGCTGCCGGATGGACAGATCGAGGATACCGCGTATCAAATGGAGCTGGGACTGTCCTATTGCAGCTGCGCGGAGCTGATGCTGTATTACAATGAACGTATGGGCGCCTATTGCTGCGCGTTTCTGGACGATATTTCGTGGGCGTATACGGGCGCAAACGGGTACTATGCAACGACATACATACTGGATGATACCGGGGCAAGATTGTACCGGCGCTGGGATCAGGTCTGGCTCGAATGGGACGATGAAAAGCACAGAAATGCTGTTTCCGATATGAGCAGTGCGGGGTGGCCCTATCTGAAAGAGAAGATCATGAATCGGGAAACGCTGCCGTATACCTACTGGATGTTCAAATGCGAATCGTGGATCTCCGGCGGCGAAAGCGCGGCGGAGTGGCGCTACAGCCGCCGCTACTGGACCGCGGAGGAGCTGGAAGCTTACGAAAAAGAGATACGAGGCGAACCGCGCACGCCGGATTTTTCAAAGAAAACCGCAGCACAGCCATCTGACGCAGCGGACGACGCAAACACCAAAGCCTTGCTGACCTATATCGATACGCTGCCATATGACACCATTGCCGACAGTGCGCAGAAGCTTGTAGACGCATACGCAGATATGCTGAACAGCACCGATTCGGGCGAGGGAATTTTCTATCCGGACGAAACAGATGCCAACCGCTTCTGGACGGCAATTTATAACTACGAAATCAATCAGAGGGGATACCTTGATGCCGATGACGTCAATTATTGGATGTACAAAGGTTACCGGATGGATAGCCGTCAAAATGTGCAGGATGTTGCAAATGCGATGTATGGACATATCGTAGAGCTGCCGCCGCGTGATTATGTGTCTAGCTATTGTCCGAAGGACAGTGATACATGCTATTATTTCGGCATAGGCGACCGCGGCGCGGTACAGGTGGCGCTGGACGGCTTCGATCGCTCGGAGGATGGCAGCGCCGTGCTCAAGCTGTCCTATTCTTACCCCATGGATGGCCTATACATGACCGCGCTGGCAAAGCTGCGGGTCAACCCGAATGTAAATCTCGACGGCGAGATCCCGTTTTATTACATGATAGAATCCGTGGAGATCCGGTACGCGTGATCCTGCGCGGACGGGAAAACTGGTATAAACAGGAGAATCAACATGAAACACTTCTTTTATATCCTTCTGGCAGCGCTGTTGCTGCTGACGCTTGCCGCGTGCCAGAAAGCCCCGGAAGCCGCCGAACCGGCGGACGAAGCCCCCGGCTGGCAGGCAAAGTATGACCTCGGCGTGCGCTACCTGTCCGAGGGCAATTATCAAGAGGCCATCATTGCATTTACCGCGGCGATTGAGATTGACCCGAAGCAGCCGAAGATTTATGATAGACTTGCCACAGCATACGAATTGGCTGGCGATGACGAGGCGGCCCTGCGGACACTGCTCGATGGTGCAGCAGCCACAGGTGACCGTGCGCTGGCAGCTCGCGCAGAGGAAAAGCGCAGCGTACCGATTGTCGCTGTTGCGGCAGGATGGGAGCACACCGTCGGCCTGAAGGCGGACGGCACGGTCGTGGCTGCGGGTGAAAATTCGTATGGTCAGTGCGATGTGTCGGGCTGGAGAGACATTGTCGCCGTTGCGGCAGGAGACGGTCACACCGTTGGCTTGAAATCAGACGGCACGGTCGTGGCGGTGGGATACAATAAGTATGGTCAGTGCGATGTGTCGGGCTGGGCAGACGTTGTCTCCGTTGCGGCAGAAGGCAGTCACACCGTCGGCCTGAAATCAGACGGCACGGTCGTGGCGGTGGGATACAAGGAGGATGGTCAGTGCGATGTGTCCGGCTGGAGGGACATTGTCGCCGTTGCGGTAGGAGGTTTTCACACCGTCGGCCTGAAAGCAGACGGCACGGTCGTGACAGCGGGTGACAATGAGTATGGTCAGTGCGAAGTGTCCGGCTGGAGAGACATTGTCGCCGTTGCAGCAGGAGGCCGGCACACCGTCGGCCTGAAGGCAGACGGCACGGTCGTGGCGGTGGGTAGCAATGCGAATGGTGAGTGCGAAGTGTCCGGCTGGACAGACATTGTCGCCGTTGCGGCAGGAGACAGCCACACCGTCGGCTTGAGGGCAGACGGTGCGGTCGTGGCGGTGGGTTACAATGGTTATGGTCAGTGCGAAGTGTCCGGCTGGAGAGACATTGTCGCTGTTGCAGGAGGAGAGGGTCACACTGTAGGGCTGAAATCAGACGGCACGGTCGTGGCCGTGGGGTGGAATTTTGATGGTCAGTGCGATGTGTCGGGCTGGAGAGACATTGTCGCCGTTGCGGCAGGAGGCAGTCACACCGTCGGCCTGAGGGCCGACGGAACAGTCGTGGCAGTGGGTTACAATGCGTGGGGTCAGTGTGACGTATCCGGCTGGAGAGACATTGTCGCTGTTGCAGCAGGAAGCGTTCACACCGTCGGGCTGAAATCAGACGGCACGATCGTGGCGGCGGGTAAAAACTGGGAGGGCCAGTGCGATGTGTCCGGCTGGACAGACATTGTCACCGTTGCGGCAGGAAGCTTTCACACCGTCGGGCTGAAATCAGACGGCACGGCCGTGGCGGTGGGTAACAATCCGTATGGTCAGTGCGATGTGTCCGGCTGGGCAGATATTGTCGCCGTTGCAGCAAGATTCACTCACACCGTTGGCCTGAAATCAGACGGCACGGTCGTGGCGGTGGGGAATAATGGGAGTGGTCAGTGCGATGTGTCTGGCTGGGCGAACATCCGGATTCCGACGGATCGTTAGGACATCCACAGCACTGCAAGACCGGTGCGCCAAGCAAACAGTGGGCGAGAGACTATGAGGAAAATGATATGGAATTTTCAATGGGATCTGTCGTTTTAGACGGCTGGAAAATTATAAGGCTGCTTGGCGAAGGCAGCTATGGAAAAGTATTTGAAATCGAGCGCAGCGAGTTCGGGCAGACGTACCGGGCGGCGCTGAAGGTGATCACGGTCCCGCAGAGCAGCGCGGAGGTCCGGAGCGTGATCTCCGAGGGTATGAGCGTTTCGCAGGCCGAGGCATATTTTCACGGCATCGTCGAGGAGCTTATGCACGAGTTTTCCATCATGTTCAAGCTCAAGGGTACGGCGAACATTGTAAGCTGCGAAGATTTGCGGGTGCTTGAACATCCGGATGGTATCGGCTGGGACATTCTCATCCGCATGGAGCTGCTGCACCCGCTGTTGCCGTATGTCTACGAGCACCCGATGGCGCGGCGGGACATCATCAGGCTCGGTATCGATATCTGCAAGGCGTTGGAGCTTTGTCAACGGTACAATATCATCCACCGCGACATCAAGCCGGAAAACATTTTTATTTCCGACAACGGGGATTATAAGCTCGGCGATTTCGGCATCGCGCGCACGATCGAGCGGACGACCTCGGGCTTGTCCAAAAAGGGCACGTACAGCTACATGGCTCCGGAGGTCTACGCCGGGAGGGAATACGGCTTCAGCGTTGATACGTATTCGCTCGGACTGGTGCTGTACCGGATGCTGAATAAAAACCGCGGCCCATTCCTCCCGCAGCCGCCGGAGGCGATCACGTTCAGCAGCCGCGAGCAGGCGCTGGCCAGACGGATGTCCGGCGAAGCGCTGCCGCGCCCGTTCTACGGCGAAGGCCGCCTCGGCGAGATCGTCCTGAAGGCCTGCGCATTTGACCCCAAGGACCGCTATTCCAGCCCCCAGCAGCTTCGGCAGGAGCTGGAAGCCATCCTGTACACCCAGACAGACGCAGCCGTCATCTACCCCGACGGCGACGAGCTGACGATGGATCGTGAGTCGTATGCTTCCGCGCGATATGCGGCGGCATTCGGCACTAGCACGTCCAAATCAGCGAGTGCAACGCAGGGCGTCTTTACCGGCGATTACCACACAAAGGCCGAGGCAACCAGTGAAGAACGAACACAGTCCGCCTTTGGTTCGGAAGAGCCGAAAGGCGCAGGCACAAAAAAGAAGCGGAAGAAAATAGGACGTTTGATCATTGGGATAGTCGCGGCGGCTCTGCTTGTGCCGGTGGTGCTATGCGTGATTGGGGCAATTCCGATTCCTGCTGCTATCCACAATATATTCGTGCCGCAGACAATTCCGGAGGCACTGCGGGAATATGAAGAAGCCGGTACGCTGGAAAAACTTTATGAAAACGGGAATCTAAGCGGCTACCAAGTGGTAGCCTACAGAGAAGATGGAGAACTTGATTCCGTGCAGATATTTGATACAGCAGGAAACTGTGTACGGAATGAACTTTACAACTCAGATGGTACGCTTCTGGGGTATGTCCTGTACGAATACGATTCAGATGGAAACAGGACGAAAGATGAATACTACGATTCGGACGGCATTCTTCAATACTATACCCAGAATCAATACGATTCGAGCGAAAAACTGCTCAGGGAGGAAAATTACGATTCGAATAACTCTCTTCAAAGTTATGTGCTTTACGAATATGATTCGAATGGCAATTGCACTATGGAGGATGTGTACAATTCAGGTAGCCCGCATCAAACGTGTGTGTATACGTACAACGAGAATGGAGAAAAAGTGATGCTCCAATTCTATGAAGATGATAAATTGCTGTACTATGTGGATTTGAATGATGCTGGCGAGTGGGAATATCATGTTGTCGGCGATACGCCGGAAGAGTAGCAAAAAGAAACGGAGAACAAACTATGTCTACATATGAGATCGGCTCCATTGTGTTTGACAAATGGAAAATCTGCCGGGAGCTAGGGCAGGGGAGCTATGGGACGGTCTATGAGATCCAGCGGGAGGACTTCGGCGGCGTTTACAAAGCCGCGCTGAAGGTCATTACCGTGCCGCAGAGCAGGACGGAGCTGCAGAGCGTGCTGGACGAGGGCATGACGCCGCCGCAGGCAAAGCAGTATTTTTACAGCGTCGTGGAGGACATCGGCCGCGAGTGCGCCATCATGTCGCGCCTCAAGGGCACTGGCAACATTGTCAGCTATGAGGATCACGCCGTCCTCCGGCACCTATGAAGCAGGCAGCGTGACATTCTCTGCCGCCGCAAAGAAA
>OJAM01000163.1_pt1 | contig 32140 bp, 30 predicted proteins | sample 1589071 | NCBI WGS metagenome assembly OJAM01 (sample SAMN03283243) | human gut metagenome | biome: human-associated habitat; material: feces | host: Homo sapiens | place: Peru | collected 2012
TAACTGCAACGTCACCTATACCGTTCACGTTTCATACGAAGACGAACACGTTTTGGCAAGCGAGAGCTTCGTCTTCGACGATTTAGAAGCGCTCAAGAATATCGACGTCACGCCAAAGACTCCCGTCAGTGGCATCGTCTACGCCGAAGACGACGCGACGCCGCTCAGCGGCGTGACCGTCTCTTTCACCCCGCTCAAAGCCGAAAGCTCGCGCACGATCGAAGTCGTCACCGATCGAGATGGGCGATATAACGTCAATCTCAATCACCGACACTACGACGTCGAACTCATCCCCAATCGAACGCGTGGCGTCTCGATTGCCTTCGACACACTGCGCGTCGATTCCTCCAATCCCATCACGCGCGATTTCTCTTTCGAACGCTCCAATCTCATCTTCGGCACGTGTAACGACGACGTACAAAGCCCCGTCTCCGACGTCCGAGCCGACGTCTACATCCGCTCTAAATCCGGGGCAGTCCGCAAAGTCGCTTCGTCGACAACCGACGACAAAGGCATATTCCGCCTCTTTGTCCCCGAGCATTCCGACGACTTACAAATTTCAAGCGGCATTTTCTAGCCCACCGAGACTTGGGGGGCGCGGCTGCGCCGCGCACTTTTGCGGTTTTCTAGCCCGCCGAGAATTGGGGGGCGCGGCTGCGCCGCGCACTTTTGGGGTTTTCTAGCCCGCCGATTCGTCGGTCGCCTCTTCTGCTGCAGCCTTTTTGCGGATGGCGATGAGATGTCGCGCTATCGATTCGAGCAATTTCTGGATCCCCGAATGATCTTGGCAACTGATGGCGTGGAATTCGTATCCCTTTTCGGTGAAATACTTCGCGATCTCGTCTTTGCGCTCGGCGCACCACGGTTCATCGCACTTATTGAGCACGACGATTTGCTGTTTTTTTGCGAGCTCTTCGCTAAACGTCGCGAGCTCTGCGTTGAGCTTTTCGAAGTCTGTAATCGGGTCGCGGTCGGTTTCGACGCCTGCGATCTGGCACGTCACTTCGATGAGATGGACGAGTATGCGCGTGCGCTCTAAGTGCTTGAGAAAATCGAGTCCCAGCCCTTTTCCTTGGCTAGCTCCGACGATGAGCCCCGGCACGTCGGCGACGACAAAGCTCACTTCGTTGTGCACGAGTACCACGCCCAAATTCGGCACGAGCGTCGTAAACGGATAATCGGCAATCTTGGGCTTGGCATTCGAAATTGTCGAAATAAACGTCGATTTCCCTACGCTTGGGAACCCGAGCAACCCCACATCGGCTAACAACTTCATTTCGAGTCGGAGTTTCTTGGCCTCGCCACGGCGGCCGCGCTCCGCCAAATGCGGCGATCGGTTCGTCGGCGTCGCAAAGTGCGTATTCCCTCGCCCGCCGCGCCCGCCTTTGCACACGATCAACTCTTGCGCATGCGCCGTAATATCGCCGATGAGTTCGTCGGTTTCGGCATCGAAGACGAGCGTTCCGACCGGGACTTTTACCGTGCAATCTTCGCCCGTCTTGCCGTGCATCTTATCTTTGCCGCCTGGCGTCCCGTTCTTGGCGCGCAAAAATCGCCGGAATCTCAAGTGGCTTAGCGTATTAAAGCCGTTGTCGCCCACGAGAACGACATCGCCACCCCAGCCGCCATCGCCGCCATTCGGACCGCCCGTCGGCGTAAACATTTCGCGAGCAAACGACGCTACGCCATCGCCGCCTTTGCCAGCGGTCGCTTCTACAAATATTTCATCGACAAATCGCATATCTATCCATGGGGATGCGTAGCAACTAAAGCCACGAAAAATGACCGTCAAAAAGACATAAAAAAAACACAAAAAGTATCGTCGCTATCGGCGATCCCCTTTGTGTTCCATGCATTTGCCGCCCGTTGGCGAGCGGCAAAAACTGCGCAATTCCGATTAACCTTCGGCGGGAACGACGCTGACGCGCTTCATGCCACGACCGTATGTTTCGAAACTCACGACGCCATCGACGAGCGCAAAAAGCGTCCAATCGCGACCGACGCCCACGTTTTTGCCCGGGTGAACTTGCGTTCCTCGTTGACGAACGATGATGTTGCCGGCCACGACGGCTTCGCCGCCGAACTTCTTCACACCGAGGTATTGCGCGTTTGAATCGCGACCGTTGCGCGAGCTGGACGCGCCCTTCTTATGTGCCATGTCTGTTCCTTTCGGTCCTTGACTCTAACCCTACGCGAATCAGGCGATAGCCGTGATCTTGACGAGAGTCAGCTGCTGGCGATGGCCCTTGCGACGAGCAACGCCGGTCTTGTTCTTGTACTTCATGATGCTGATCTTCGGACCCTTGGCCTCATCGTTGACAACCTCAGCCTTGACGGTGAGCTTGGCGAGATCCTTGGCACCGAGGATGACCTTGGAGCCGTCCACCACGAGGGCAGCCGGGAACTCCACGGTGTCGCCCTTCTTGGCGTTGAGACGGTTGACGAGGATGACGTCACCGACCTCGACCTTTTCCTGATGGCCGCCGGCCTTCACAATAGCGTACATATCCGTTCCTTTATTAACTTGGAAAGCTTACTGCCCGGCACGTTCGAGCCTCGCGGCCAGACACCAGCAATCTAATTTACACATACCCGCGTACAACCGCAAGTCTGCTCCCGGCGTGTCAAGTTGACATACCGGGATTTTCCTTTATTCTTCTTGTTCTTCCTCGCCCAGGTCCGCATTGTTGGCGGCCACGGCTGCCGCCGCGATCTGCGCGAGTTTGGCTTTCACGTCCGGCGAGGAGCCCTTCGGCACCTGCACGTCCGTGCCATGGCCATGCTTGTTGGTCTTGACGAACGGATCGCCGCCCTTCAGGGCGTACGGATCGTCGTAATCCGCCGAAACGGTCGGTTCGTCATGGAGGATGAAGCCGCGGCCCTTGCAGGTCGGGCATTCCTCGGAGAACGCCTCCACCAGACCCTGGCCGATGCGCTTGCGCGTCATCTGCACCAGTCCCAGCGAGGTGACTTCGGCCACCTGATGCTTGGTGCGGTCGCGCGCCAGGCACTCCACCAGTCGGCGGAGCACCAAATCCCTGTTGGCCGGCATGACCATGTCGACGAAGTCGATCATCACCATGCCGCCGATGTCGCGCAGACGAAGCTGTCGCGCAATCTCTTCGGCCGCTTCGAGGTTGCAACGGGTCACCGTTTCCTCGAGGCTCTTGCCGCGGCCGATGAAACGGCCCGTGTTCACGTCGATGGTGGTCATGGCCTCGGTGCGGTCGATGACGATCGAACCGCCGGACGGCAGGTAGACCTGACGTTCCATGCCCTTACGCAACTGGGAGTCGATCTGCCACTTGTCGAACACGTCCTTGCCGTCATGTTCGGCCGGATCCCACTTCTCGAGCTTGTCTTTCAGGTCGGGGGCCATCGTGTCGAGGTATTCCTCGATACGCTCGTACACGCGGTCGCCTTCAACGATCATCTTGGAGAAGTCGTCGTTGAAGATGTCGCGCACCACGCGGATGGCCACGTCCGGCTCGCCTTGCAGCAGCTTCGGACGCTTGCCGTGCAGGAACTCGTCGCGCTTGGCGGTGATGCGTTCCCACTGGCGCACCAGGTTCTCGAGATCCTTGGTGATGGCCTCTTCGGAAGCGCCTTCGGCCGCGGTGCGGATGATCACGCCCATATCCTTCGGCGCGATCTTCGACACGATGTTCTTCAGGCGGGCGCGTTCACGCTCGCTCAGCTTGCGGCTCACGCCGGTCATGCCGCCGGACGGCACCAGCACGAGGAAACGGCCGGCCAAGGTGACCTGCGAGGTAAGCCTTGCGCCCTTGTGGCCGATCGGATCCTTGGTGACCTGCACCAGCACCGGATCGCCCGACTTGAACGCCAGTTCGATACGACGCGGCTGGCCTTCCAGACGTGCGGAATCCCAGTTCACCTCGCCGGCGTACAGCACGCCGTTGCGGGCCTGTCCGATGTCCACGAACGCGGCCTCCATGCTCGGCAGCACGTTCTGCACGCGGCCAAGATAGATGTTGCCGACGGTGGCCACTTCCTGGATGTCGGACACGTAATGCTCGACGAGCACATTGTCTTCGATCACGGAAATCTGGGTGTGGCGCTCACGTTCGCGCACCACCATCAGACGCTCGACGTGTTCGCGACGGGCCAGGAAGTCCTGCTCCATGAGCTGGTTCTGACGGCTGCGTTCACGACGGTTGTCGCGGCGGCGCTGCTTCTTGGCTTCCAGACGGGTGGATCCTTCGACGTCGGTGATTTCGTCGATGTACTGCTGCTTGCGGGAGCGACGGGACATCGTCTCGTCCGATTCCTCGGCCTTCGACCCTCCACGGCGGCGGCGACGGCGACGGGTCACCGTGCCCTCTTCCTCATCGTCATCCTCATGACGGCGACGGGATTCGCGTTCGGAGGTCTGCTGCTCGTCGGCTTCCTCATGGTTGCCGCGTCCGCGACGGCGGCGACGGGTGCGCGTCGGCTGCTCGTCATCATCATCGTTTCCATTGCGGGACTCGTCATCGATCGGCGCATACGTGATGCCATCGAGGACCAGGTCCTCCTCGATCTGCTCCACTTCGGCAGCGGCGCGACGTTCCTGCGCGTTCAGACGACGGGAACGACGGGAACGACGGGAATCGCCATGATCATCGTCTTCGGCGTCGTTGTTGCGGTCATTGCCGTCATCACGGCCGCGACCGTCATTCGAAACGTCCGTGCGGTCCGCATCGGCCGTGTCGTGGCTGCGACGGCGGCGGCGACGGGTCGGACGGTCATCGTCGCGGTCATCACGGCTGTCACGGGCATCGTCCGAACCTCTGCGGCCCGTATCGTCGGCATCGTCATCGTCGGACGATCCGCGGCCCGCGGGGGCGGCCGGCAGAATCGGCTCCTGGAACAGCAGCGACGTCATCGGACGCGGATTATGACGCGTCTCATGGCCTTCCGGCAGCGCGCTGACGGCGTCGAGCGCACGGTCTTCGGATGATTCGTCACGATTGCCACGATTGCCGTAATTGTCACGATCGTCACGGTCATCACGCGGCTCGTCGCTGATACGGCGACGGCGACGCGACGGGCGATCGTCCTCGTCCTGCACGTCCACGGAGGAACGACGGCGACGGCGCGGACGATCGTCACGCATCTCATCGTCGTCATCGTAACGGGTCACGCGACGACGACGCGGACGCGACGGCTCGTCGTCATCGGCATCATTGAAATCGGCGGAATCACGCGCAGGCTGGGCAGGCTCAAGCTTCGGCTCCTCAAACAAGGGGGCTTTGGCATGCTCCTCGACCTTCAGCTCCAAAGACGCGCCCGCGGCACCTACGCCACGCACCACGCGGCGACCCCCACGACGACGACGCGGAGCCGGATCGGCAGACACAGAACCCGCACTGCTTGCCGCATTATTGGTTGAATTATCGGATGACACAACAGCCTCGACCTGATCGAGGCCCTCATTGGTAGTAGGCACAACGCTCCTCGGCAACGCGCTGCAATCGCATCGCCTTCACTCAAGCCCCAACGGTTCTCACACCACGCTCTCACCGTGGCCGCGCATCATGGCGCCCGTAGGAAGCAACTTCCGTCAAAAGTCTTCATCATGCGACGGCGGACACCTGCGCTCGCGACTCACAGAACATTCACGCGAGGGGATCAACGCCATCGGATGCGTCGGCGGTCTTGCAGAACCACCGTCTATAAGTATGACACAAAAAACAACGGAGCGTGACAGGACGGGAAATTTATTCCCCCTGCACGCTCCGTTTTCCAATGATTCGCGTTGACACGCCGTGAATGAACGTGCGCCGGCATAGTGGTTCAGCAGCGGTTCAACGGTGGACCAATAGTGGTTCTGCGGCAAGCCCGCGGCAGCGAATTACCGGCGATTCAACGCAGCCAGTCCTCCAGCAGGTCGGCCATGAGCAGCAGATCGGTCTCCGGCAGCTGCTCGTCCTGCTTGTGAGCCAGCAGCGGGCTACCCGCGCCGAGATTCACGGCCGGAATGCCCAGAATCGCGAAACGCGCCACATCCGTCCAACCCAGCTTGGCAAGCGGGTCACGACCGGTACGTTCCTTGACAAGCGATACCAGCGATTGGGCAAGCGGCGAATTGAGGCCCGGACGTGCGCTCGGCGATTCGTCCTTCATCTCGATGCCGAAGCCTTCGAACACGCCACCGGTGGCCTGATGCTCGCCGTTGCCGAGCTCCGCGCCCGCATCCGCGCCGATCATCAGCGCCTTCGCCTCGGCGAGCGACTTGTCCGGCGCGAACCGGTAGTTGACGTGCACACGGCACTCGTCGGGAATCACATTGGTACCCTTGCCGCCGGAAATCAGCGTGGCGTTCAGGCCCTCCTGATAGGTCAGGCCATCCACTTCGATGGCGCGGTTCTCATGCGCGTTCAAACGGTTCAGAATCTCGGCCGCCGCATGGATCGCGTTCTTGCCCATCCAGGCGCGGGCCGAATGCGCGGCAACGCCGTGCGTGATCACGTCGAAACGCATCGTGCCGTTGCAGCCGCCCTCGATGCCGCAATCGGTCGGCTCGCCGATGATCGCGAAATCGCCGGTAATCCAATCCGGATGCGACTCGACCACCTTGCGCAGGCCGTTCTTCTCGGCCGCGACTTCCTCATGGTCGTAAAACACGTACGTCAAATCGTATTTCGCATCCGTCAGCGTGGCCGCCAGATACAGCATGACCGCGTCGGAACCCTTCATATCGGTGGCGCCACGACCCCAGATCACGCGCTCATGCTCATGACCGGCCGCCACATCCTCGCGAATCAGCGGATCGCCCGGCTGAAGCCATTTCGGTGGGAAATTGTCGATCACCGGCACCGTGTCGAGGTGTCCGGCAAGAATCACGCGGCGCTCGCGGCCGAAATCGGTGGACGCCACCAACGTGTCGCCGTGCCTGCGCACCGTCAGATGCGGCTGTTTTTTCAAAAACACCTCGACGGCGTCCGTCAGCGGGCCCTCGTCGTCGCTGACGGAGTAGGCGCCCATGATCTGTTCCATCAGCTCGCTGAGCTGTTCCTGCTTGGTGTCGGAAGCGGAAAATCCAATCGTAAGTTCGTTCATGCCGTCCATTATCCGGCAAAACGTGCCGTCAATCGTGTATCGGGCTCGCTTTTGAGACGTGCATACGACCGACGCGCGCTTGGTGCCACACTAGATAGCGGTCGAAAGGCAACGGCCGCAACGAAAAGGAGAGTGCAATGCCGGGTCTGTTAAGCGCGATGGAAGGTTTCTGCGTCATCGGCATCGTCATCGCGACCGGCTATGTGGCCGCGCGTATGCGTATCGGCGGGCCGAGCGCGCAGATGGTGCTTAATCGGTTCAGCTTCTTCGTGTCGAGCCCGTGCCTGATGTTCGCCATCCTGTCCAAGGAGAAGATCTTCGAGATCTTCCACTCCTCCATCGTCGTGGCGTTCTTCTCGGCCGTGCTGGTGGGTGTGGTCTTCCTGATTCTCAACCGGCTGTTCTTCCATATGAAAGCCGCGGACGCCACCATCGGCGCGCTGAATTCGCTGTATCTGAACTCGAACAACATCGGCCTGCCGATAGCCACGTACATTCTGGGCAATCCAGCGCTTGTCGCGCCGATTCTGGTCATGCAGCAGGCGGTGTTCACGCCGATCGGCCTGACCGTGCTCGACGTGACCACCAAAGGCAAGGTCTCCGCGAAGGAGATCCTGAAACAGCCGTTGCATCAGCCACTGCTCATCGGCTCGCTTCTAGGCATTGTGGTGTCCGCGATTTCCGCGAAGGTCGGCTATTTCGTGATTCCGAGCTTCATCTACGACCCGATCGATATGATCGGCGATTCCGCGGTGCCGATGATTCTGATGGCGTTCGGCATGTCCTTGCACGGCACAAAGCCGCTGCAGGACAAGTCGAACGTTCCGGCGGTATTCACGGTGGCCGCTTTGAAGAACATCGTGATGCCGATCATCGCGTTCCTGCTGTCGTATTTCGTGATGGGCTTCCGTGGCGCCACGCTGTACGCGTGCGTGGTGCTCGCCGCATTGCCGACCGGGCAGAACGTCTACAACTACGCGGCGCGGTACAACGTGGGTCTGTCGTTCGCACGCGACGGCATTCTGTTCTCGACGCTGTCATCGCCGATTTTCATCGCGATCATCGCGGTGCTGCTCGGCTGACCTCGCCAGTCCTCGCCGCCGTATCCACGACCGCCGCGGCGAGGCCATCAATCGTCCATACGGTAGCCGGCATGACCGAGCCCGTGCGCCGCATGATTCGCGGCACACCCTCCGAGCACCATCAGCGCATAACACAAGCCGATTCCCGCGGCCAACGTAAGCAACGAAGCCGGATTGAGCAACGACGTTGCCAGAATCGGAAACAGCAACAACACCGAGCACCCCAACGAAACGGCCATCACCGTGTTGAGCGGGGTGATCACTTCCATCATGCGTGCCTTGTCGAGCGTCGCCTCATCCGTGCCTTCCAACGCAAGCATGCGGTACTCGTCGGCCTGGTCGTAGACGTTGCCCGTCTGCATCACGCCGGAACTGACGGCGGCGAGCACCGCGGCAAAGGCGAGCGTCAGGAAACCACCCATCGCTATATCGCGCATGTACAGCATAGATGGGTCGAACGGGTCGTGGTTGCCTCCGATTCCGGTGGCAAGCAATCCGCACACCGACGTCATCCCCGCGATGAACACAGCGAGCGCCACACCGGACACGTTGCGCCAAGCACGCTTGGGATTGTCGAGGATACGGCGCATGGCAATCATAGTGGCCGCGTCCTTCGGGTGTTTCGCACGCGATCTGGCGCGCATCGCCACCACCCAGGTACCGACGACGTTCACCATGGCGAAACCGAGGAAGAAGACGCCGAAGATGATGGCGTAGACCACCATCTGACCCAAGTGCGCGAATGTGGAGATGCTGTTGAGCAGCAGGTAGCCTACGGCCAACACGGCAAGGAAAATCAGTGCGCGCCATGCGGACGGCATGGGTTGTCCGGTACGTTGCATCACGCCAAGCGGGGTGATGGCCACGCGGCGTAGGGCGACCAGCGCGGAGACCAAGGCAAGCAGCGTGACTCCGACGGTCACGGCCGCCAGAGCAGGCAGCCCCACCCACAACTGTTCGAAGGTGAAATGCTGGTTTTGGAAGTCGAGCAGCATGATCGCCGGTATCAGCGCGAAGTAGCCGGCCATGCCGACCAGCGCGCCAAGCAGAGCCTGGCCACCCGCATCGAGCGCGGTGAGTTTCGTGACCTGCGCGGCGGTGGCGCCCGCAAGTCGCAGTGCAGCGAGACGTGCGTCCCTGCGGGAGGCCGCGAGACGGGCCGCCGAGCCGGCGAGCGCCACGAACGGCACGATGAGTAGCAGACTGGCGAATGCGGCGAGCAGCACATAGCCGTCGGAATAGGTGTTCATGACGGCTGTGGCCTGGTCGGCCGTCCAATGGCCGTCGCCGACCGTGGCGACGAGCTTGTCGGCGTGCGCCAGGGTTTTGGACCATGTTTCGTATGTACCGGGCGCGCACCTGTTGGAATTGATCATGCAACCGAACGTGTGGTCGGCGGAGGCCCGCCAGATGAAGCCATGCAGGCCTCCGAGCACGGTGAGGAAGACGGCGGTGGCGGAGGCGAAGGCCGTGATTGCCAGCACGGAAGTGTGGCTGGTTGAACCGCGTGTGCCGGGGCGGTGGAACAATCGCCATAATTGGAAGGTGTTCATCGCGCGCCTCCGTTGGTTGACGGCGTACGTGCGGGCTGTGCGGATTGTGTGGATGGCCCGGGTTGCGCTGGCTTCGGTAAATAGAGTCTGCCATCGCGCATGGTAACCGTGTGGTTGCAGAACGCGGCGACGTTCGGATCATGTGTGACGACGATGACGGCAGCACCGGTCGAACGCGCGGCCTGCATAAGGATACCCATGATCTCGTGGCCGGTCTGTTGGTCGAGCGCTCCTGTCGGTTCATCGGCGAAGATGACGGCAGGGCGTACGGCAAGTGCGCGGGCGATGGCGACGCGTTGCATCTGTCCGCCGCTCATTTCGCCGGGGCGCTGCTGGGCGAGCTGCCGCAATCCCAATCGTTCCAACCACAACATGGCGGCGTCGGTGGCCTGTCGGTAATCCGCGCCACCCAGCATCATGGGCAGGGCGATGTTTTCGATGGCCGGCAGTTCCGGCAGCAGTTGTCCGGATTGGAAGACGAAGCCGAAGGCGCTGCGGCGCAGTTTGGTGCGGTCAGCGTCGCTCAACCGCGCCAGGTTGGCACCGCGAAACATCACATTGCCGGCTGTCGGGGTGATGATGCCGGCGAGTGCGTGCAGTAACGTCGATTTGCCGGAACCGGACGGTCCCATGACCGCGATGCTTTCGCCTGCCTGGATGCCGAAATCCACGTGATTGAGCGCCAGCATGTGTGTGGCGTTCGGTGTCGCCTGTTGGGTCGAATAATCCATGACCAGATCGGTCGCGTGAAGTATGTGTTCCATGTTTCCTACGGTACGGAAACGGATTGGTCCCGGCCATCAGACGGCGGGATGAACTTACAGGTTTCCTTCCGGCATGCATCATCCGCAAGGATTAGCGTAATCGCGGACTGCGGATGAGATGCCGTATGTCAGACGAGATGCCAGGAGAGGCGGTGCAGGTCGCTGGGCCCGAATTCAGCGATGGCGTCACGGTGTGCGGCCGAACCGTAACCCTTGTTGTGGGCCCATTCATAGGGTTCATATTGGGGTTGCGCTCCCAGTTCGACCATGAGCCGGTCTCGCGTGACTTTGGCGATGACGGCTGCGGTGGCCACGGTGGCGCAGTACCTGTCGCCCTTCACTTTGGTAGAGACTTCCGCAGGAACCGGCACGTCAGGCGCGTCGAAGGTGTTCAGCGCTTTGGTGATGTAGTCGTTCGGTCCGTCGAGGATCGCACCGACCTTCACCGGCTTGCCGTCAAGCATGCCATCGCCGTCGATGCCGAGTTTCTCTTCCGCTTGGCCGAGTGCGCGCAATGCGGCGATGCCAAGCGCATAGGAGATGCCCCAATCGTCGATTTCCGTGTTGCTGGCCGAGCCGACGGCCCATGACGCGCACCAGGATTTGAGTTCTTCGAAAATGGTTTCGCGACGGTGTTCCGTCAGCATTTTGGAATCGGCCACACCGTCGGGCACTTGCAGCGGCGACGGACCGGACAGATCGCACGCGCGAATCGCAGCGGCACCGACCATGACGGGACCGGCGAGCGAACCGCGGCCGACTTCGTCGAAACCGACGATCACATCGAAACCGGACGATGCGATCGTCTGTTCCATATCCAATGTAGGCACTACGGAAACGGACATCAGTCGGCAGATCCTTCCGGCACGTCCTTGAACACGTCGTGATGCGCGTCCAGCGTGCTGATGTGGTTCAGCGGCCAGTACTTGACCAGACCGACGCCGACCACGTCGGAAACCGGCACGAGGCCGTGCGAGGAATCGTCCTGATGGTAGCGGGAATCAGCGGAATTGGCGCGATTGTCGCCCATGACGAACACATGTCCCGCAGTCACTTTTTCACTGAACGCGAAGGAGCTGGGGTCCACGCCGGAGCGGATGTACGAAGTTTCGTCGATGGACACGCCGTTGACCGTGACCGGCTTGCCGGGCCCTTCGCATGCCACGGTGTCACCGGGCAGGCCGATAAGTCGTTTGATGAGGTAGTCGCCGCCGAATCGGCCGCTGTTCTCCTGCTGCAGCCAATGGTCGGGGTCCTTGAAGACCACCACGTCGCCGCGCTGGAGCTTGAAGACTTTGGGGGTGAGTTTGCTGGTGATGACCCGGTCGCCCGGTTCGATGGTGTTCAGCATGGAGCCGGACGGAATCACGTAGAAGCCGAACAGGAACATGCGTACCAGCAGCACGATGACGATGGGTATGCCGCACCAGATCAGGGTGTCTCGTAAGCCGAAGCTTTCCTCGCTTTCGACTCTTCTTCTGGCATGCTTCATGGGATTCCTTACCGTCCGGTTTCACGCACTGGCCCCTATCATAGCGGCCCAATATAGAAAATCGGCTCCTCGACGGGTTGCCGAAGAGCCGATTTCACGCTTTATTTGCGATTCGAACTCACTTCTCGGAGTTGTCGCGGCGCTCGACGATACGAGCGGCCTTACCGCGCAGGTTGCGCAGGTAGTACAGCTTGGCGCGACGCACGCGGCCCTTGCGGACCACCTTGATGGAATCGATGGCCGGGGAGTGCAGCGGGAAGCGGCGCTCGACACCGGTGCCGAAGCTGATCTTGCGGACCACGAAGGTCTCACGGACGCCGCCACCCTGACGAGCGATCACCACGCCGGTGAAAGCCTGCAGACGGGAGTTGTTGCCTTCCTTGATCTTCACGTTGACTTCAACGGTGTCACCAGGACGGAATGCCGGGATTTCCTCAGCCGGCTTCAGGTGCTTGGCGTCAAATGCCTCAATAGCGTTAACCATTGTGTTTCCTCGAGTCGCCGCCGCATATCAGCGCACAGGTAAGGGCCTCGTACGGCGTTCTTGCGATTGCCGGCTCAGCCTGTTCTTCCACTCCGCAGGTCTGCCTGCGAAGGGTTGCCGATCCGCCGGAAATATTGCGATTGCGCACGTCCGCAGCTACCTGCGAACGTTCCGGCTGGACCTGAAGAAAAGCGGGATTATGCGGCGTCCCGCCTTTCGGCACAGCAATAATCAAAAATACCCCATCCGCAAGACACGGATGGGGCATCTCGTTCAGCTACACGTTACGCGGCTTCAGGCACGCCGATCGTGAGTCAGAACTCGCGATTCGCGCGGTAGAACTGGATCAGGGACTGGGTGGAAGCGTCCTGAGCGGCCAGAGCCTCGTCATCCTTGGAGATGGCCGGGGTGATCTGCTTGGCAAGCTGCTTGCCGAGCTCGACGCCCCACTGGTCGTAGGAGTCCAGACCCCACACGGTGCCCTCGACGAAGGTGATGTGCTCGTACAGGGCGATGAGCTCGCCGAGCGCGAACGGGGTCAGAGCCACGCCGAAGATGGAGGTGGTCGGACGGTTGCCGGTGAACACGCGGGCCGGGACGATCTCTTCCGGGGTGCCCTCAGCGCGCACTTCGTCGGCGGTCTTGCCGAAGGCCAGGGCCTTGGTCTGGGCGAAGTAGTTGCCCAGGAACAGCTCGTGCACGTCCTGGTCGCCGTCCTTGGTCGGGTTCGGGGTGTTCACGAACGCGATGAAGTCGGCCGGGATGAGCTGGGTGCCCTGGTGGATCAGCTGGTAGAAGGCGTGCTGGCCGTTGGTGCCCGGCTCGCCCCAGAAGATCTCGCCGGTCTCGGAGGTGACCGGGGTGCCGTCCCAACGCACGGACTTGCCGTTGGACTCCATGGTCAGCTGCTGCAGGTAGGCCGGGAAGCGGTGCAGATACTGGTCGTACGGCAGCACGGCGTGGGAGGCGACCTTGAAGAAGTTGCGGTACCACACGTTCAGCATGCCGAGCAGCACGACGACGTTCTTCTCGAACGGGGTGTTGGCGAAGTATTCGTCGATCTCGTGGAAGCCGTGCAGGAACTCCTCGAAGCGGGCCGGGCCGAAGACCACGGCGAGGGAGGTGCCGACGGCGGAATCGACGGAGTAACGGCCGCCGACCCAGTTCCAGAAGCCGAACGCGTTGTTCGGGTCGATGCCGAACTCGGCGACCTTCTCCAGGTTGGTGGAGACGGCGACGAAGTGCTTCTTGATGGCTTCGGCGTTCTTGGCGTCGGAACCGTCGATGGCGCCCTTGGCCTTGAGCTCTTCGAGCAGCCAGGTGCGGGCCTCACGGGCGTTGGTCAGGGTTTCCAGGGTGGTGAAGGTCTTGGAAACGATGATGAACAGGGTGGTCTCCGGATCGAGGCCCTTGGTCTTCTCGGCCAGGTCGTTCGGGTCGATGTTGGAGATGTAGCGGGCGGAGATGCCGGCGTCGGCGTACGGCTTCAGAGCCTCGTACACCATGACGGGACCCAGGTCGGAACCACCGATGCCGATGTTGACCACGGTCTCGATCTTCTTGCCGGTCACGCCGGTCCACTCGCCGGAGCGGACCTTGTCGGCGAACGCGTAGATGCGGTCGAGCACCTCACGCACGTCCTTGACGGTGTCCTGGCCGTCGACGATGTACTTGCCCTCGTCCTCGACCGGGCGGCGCAGCGCGGTGTGCAGCACGGCGCGGTCCTCGGTGTTGTTGATGTGCACGCCGGTGTACATGGCCTTGGTGCGCTCGTCGAGCTTGACGGCCTTGGCCAGGTCGGCGAACAGCTGCAGGGTCTCCGGCTTGATCAGGTTCTTGGACAGATCGAAGTGCAGGTCGCCTGCATCGAAGCTCAGCTTCTCGACGCGCTCGGCGTCATCGGCGAACCACTGCTTGAGGCTGATGCCCTCGGACTGCAGCTCGTCGTAGTGCTTCTGCAGCGCGGCCCACTCCGGGGTCTTGGTGGCGTCAACGGGAGGATTGATGGCCATGTTGATAGGTCCTTTCATCATCACTGTGAAGCGGAACGTGACGGTGGAATCTCGTTCGATTTTCCACGGCACGAGCCGTTTTCTTCACCTCACAAGATACTCACAAAAGCCGACAGAACAACACAAAAATGTTTCCCGAGTTAACACATTCGGTCGGAAGCGCGATATACCGCGGTTCCGACCACTTTTCAGCGGCGACATGCCAGATAAACGACGATTACTGAAATCGTATGCAACGTTCAGCGGAAAAGCTTCAACGCACGTGAAAACGGCTGTCGTATGCAACGATCGCATTACGATTACGTACGCAACTTACGCACGACCACGCACGCGGCTTACGCAAGTCAGGCGATGGCGGCGAGCAGGAAGTGCGCGCCGGTCATCATGACCAGGCCGATGATCGCGGACACGGACAGCGAGAAGCCGGCGAGTTTCGCATTGCCGAGCACTTCGTCGGTGAACAGGGTGGAGAACACGGCGATTGGCGCGAGGCAGCACATCACCACGGCTTCGCGCACATTGGCGCCGAACGGCAGCACGAACCATGCGCAGACGGCGGACAGCAGGCCGAATGGCAGTCGCAGGCCGATGATCTTCAGCAGCTTCATCACATCGTCACGGCCGGCGGGCAGGTCCATCAGCATGCCGACCATCAGCATGGCGACGAACGAGTTGGCGTTGGCGAGCGGCTCAACGAACGTGGCCACGACGGCGGGGATCTTCACATTGGCAAGCATGAGCACGATCATGACCAGGTAGGTGTCGAACGGGATGGAGCCGAAGAAGCCTTTCGCCACGTTGCGTAGCAGCGCGTGGCGTGCCAGCCGGCGGGCATCGCGATCCTTGGGTTTCGTATACGGCAGCACCGGCGCATGCCCCTGGTACTGCTCGTCCAAGGTCTTGCCGGGCTGGATGTGCAGGAGGGTCTGCGTCATGACGTTCGTGCCGGCCGCCACCATCACGCAGTTGCCGATGTCGAACATGGCCGCTGGCACGATCGCCGCGGTGCCGAGAAACGCCTGTACCACGGGGAAGCAGAAGCAGCCGATGTTGAAGCCGGAACCGTTGAGCATGGTGAACGCGCGATCCTGCACAGGCGTGTGACGTGTGGTGAGGAAGATGAGCACGGGCGGGATGAACGCGACCACGAAGCCGAAGACGGAGATCCACAGCATGCTGGAATCATGCGGGTTCGTGGCGAACGAGTAGATGATGGCGCAGGGTAGGACCAGGTTGAACAGGGCGACCTGCATGATGCGGTAGTCGCGGTTTTTGAATTTGCCGGCGCGTTTGAACAGGTAGCCGGTGAGGATGATGGCCAGCAGCGCGATTGGCTGAATCAACGTGGACATGTGCGCGAGATGGGACTTGAACCCACACGTCAAAGACACAGGAACCTAAATCCTGCGCGTCTACCAATTCCGCCACTCGCGCAATCACCATCCGCGCACGGCGAAAACCGATACGCACGGATGCACATATGCAAAACCCTAGATGCTCGGAAAACCTCCGAACATCTAGGGCAGTGGAGCCACTTGACAGAATCGAACTGTCGACCTGCTCATTACGAGTGAGCCGCTCTACCGACTGAGCTAAAGTGGCGCAATGCCCGGTAAGCATACGCTAGCCGCGCACAAGAAACAAAGCATAGCGGAAAAACCGGACGAGCACAAATCGCACGCACGCCATCCAGTGTCGCGCGCCACGGCAAGCGCCCGTCGCGGCCGTCATCCGATGTTATTTGACCAGCGCTTCGATCGATGCGACCAGCGAGCGCAGCGCCTTGCCACGATGGGAGACCGCGTTCTTCTCGGCCGGCTCCATTTCGGCGGACGTGAGCTTTTCGCCGGCGTCGACCGCACGCTGCGGCTGATCGTTCGGCACAAACAGCGGATCGTAGCCGAAACCGTTGGCGCCGCGCGGGGCACGCAGCAGCACGCCCGGCATTTCGCCGACTTCGACGGTTTCGCTGGCGATCGTGTACGGCTTATCATCATCCGCACCGTCCGCTTTGCGCTCTCCTGGCACGACCAGCGCGGCGGCGCAGCGGAACCGTGCGGTGCGCTTGCTGTCGGGGATGTCGGCCAGCTGCTTGAGCAGCAGCGCGTTGTTGGCCTTGTCGTTGCCGTGCTCGCCGGCCCAGCGTGCGGACAGGATGCCCGGCGCGTTGCCCATGACGTCCACGATCAGGCCGGAATCGTCCGCGACTGCCGGGCAGCCGGTGCGTTCGGCCACGTCGCGCGCCTTGATGAGCGCGTTCTCCTGGAAGGTCACGCCGTCCTCGACCGGATCGGGCAATCCCAGGGAGCCTGCGGAGACGAGCTCGATGTCGGCGGCGTCCGCGCCGAGACGTTCCTCGAGAATGCGGCGGATTTCCGCCAGTTTGCCTTCGTTATGCGTGGCGACGATGATCTTCATGCCTTACGGTTCCTTCCGTCGTTTTCCGACTTATATCTGTTTGCGTTGTTCCATGCGCGCCGAGTCGCCGGCATCGGACCGTCAACGTCCTACATTCAGCGCATGCCGTGCCGTCGATCGGCTCAGTCGAGCGCGAGCGCGGCGCGTTGGGCGGCCTGCAGCTCCCTGTTGCCTTTTTCGGCGAGGTCGAGCAGGGTGTTGAGTTCGGCGCGGTTGAACGGACGATGCTCGGCGGTGCCCTGGATCTCGATGAAATCGCCGGAACCGGTCATGGCCACGTTCATGTCGGTCATGGCCTGGCTGTCTTCGATGTACGGCAGGTCCAGCATCGGCTTGCCGTTGATCACGCCGACGGAGACGGCGGAGACCCGGTCCTTGAGCACACGGTCGGCGGACTTGACGTGCTTGTGTTCCTCGGCCCAATGCATCGCGTCGACGAGCGCCACGTACGCGCCGGTGATCGAAGCGGTGCGGGTGCCGCCGTCGGCCTGCAGCACGTCGCAGTCGATCTGCACCTGGTTTTCGCCGAGCGCCTTCATATCGACGACGCCACGCAGGCAGCGGCCGATCAGACGGCTGATCTCGTGCGTACGGCCGCCGATCTTGCCGCGCACGGACTCGCGGTCGGTGCGGTCGGCGGTGGCGCGCGGCAGCATCGCGTATTCCGCGGTGACCCAGCCCAGGCCGGAGTCCTTGCGCCAGCGCGGCACGCCGGCGGTGAACGTGGCGGTGCACATCACGCGCGTGTTGCCGCATTCGATGAGCACGGAGCCTTCCGGAACGTCCGTGAAATGGCGGGTGATGCGCACCGGGCGCAGTTCGTCGACCTTGCGTCCGTCCGCACGCACCACGGTCTGGTCGCCCAACATATCCTTAATCGCTACCATTGCTGTTCTGCACTTCGCTTTCCGCTGATTTCGGCTTTTGCCGCCGTCCGATTACTCGTCTTTTCAGCATTCGACCCTATCACCAGCCAAGCACGCCGCGCCTCGAGACCCCTCCTGCACGTATGATGGGATGCAACCAAAGATTGGCCACCGTGGGTCCTACACTTATGGTCAGTTTCACCAAAAGTCAAGAAAGGCTTTGGAAATGCTGGATTACTCACCCGCAATGATGACTGATATGTATGAATACACCATGCTTGACGCATGCCTGAGGGACGGCACCGCCAACCGCAAGTGCGTATTCGAGATCTTCACCCGGCATCTGCCGTTGGGCCGCCACTACGGCGTGGCTGCCGGACAGGGACGCATCCTCGACGCGCTCGAGAAGTTCCACCTCGACGACAACGACCTGAAATTCCTCGCCGACCGCAAGGTGGTCAGCCCGGAAACCATCAAATGGCTGGAGAACTTCCACTTCTCCGGCTCCATCAAGGGCTACCGCGAAGGCGAGATGTTCTTCCCGAACTCGCCGATCCTGCAGGTCGAAGGCACGTTCGGCGAATGCACGCTGCTGGAAACGCTGCTGCTGAGCATTCTGAATTACGATTCCGCCGTCGCCTCCGCCGCGTCCCGCATGGTCAGCGCGGCGAAGGACCGCCCGTGCATGGACATGGGCGGACGACGCACGAACGAATGGGCCGCCGTCGCAGCCGCACGCGCCGCCGTGGTGGGCGGATTCAAGGGCACCGCCAACCTGCTGGCCGCGCAAATGTACGGCCTGAAGGCCATCGGCACCGCCGCGCACTGCTTCACCCTGGTGCATGACGACGAGAAAAGCGCCTTCGAATCGCAGATCGCGGCGCTCGGCAAAAACACCACGCTGCTGGTCGACACCTACAACATCGAAGAAGCCGTGAAAACCGCCGTCGAAGTGGCCGGACCGGAACTGGGCGGCGTGCGCATCGATTCGGGCGACCTCGCCTCCCTCGCGCAGCGCGTACGCAACCAGCTGGACGCGCTTGGTGCCACCAACACGAAGATCACCGTCACCAACGATCTCGACGAGTACGCGCTGGCCTCTCTGCAGACCGCTCCGGTCGATTCCTATGGTGTGGGCACCATGCTCGTCACCGGCTCGGGCGCCCCGACCTGCGCGATGGTCTACAAGCTCACCGAACGCGAGAACTCCGCCGGCGAAATGCAGCCGGTCGCCAAGAAGTCGAAGGACAAGGCCACCGTTCCGGGCCGCAAGCTCGCCTTCCGCTCCTACGAATACTCGCTGGCCGACTGCGAACACGTCATCTCCGGCTCCGAAGACAAGCTCGCCGCATACCAGCCGGAAGACGGCTGGAAGGACCTGCTCGTCGACTACGTCACCAATGGCGAGAACCACAGCGAATACCAGGGCCACGACGCGATCGTCAACGCGCACAACTACCGCGCGCAGGCGCTCGCCGAACTGCCGATCGGCGCGCAGAGCCTGATGAAGGGCGATCCAGTCATCCCGACCGAAGTCACCGTGCTGTGACGTCCGTCATGGCGTGAACCGCCCTGTACGGAGCAAACGACATAACAAAAACCGACGCCCGGTGAATCACCGGGCGTCGGTTTTTGCATAACATACGACGTTGCGCCGCACCCAGCCGCCATATTCAATCGCCACGTTCAGCCACCGCAACCGGCGGCATGAATCGGCAACATGGTCGAACGGCAATCAGAACGAGCTGTTCATCATCTCGTCATAGATGCGCTTGCAATCCGGGCACACCGGGTAATGCGTGGGGTCACGCTTCGGCACCCACACCTTGCCGCACAACGCCACAACCGGACGGCCCGTCATCTTCGATTCGGCGATACGGTCACGCGACACATAATGCGCGAAACGGTCGGCATCGCCATTGCCACCGTCATCAAGCTTCGTTTCCTCTTCAGGACGTTCCAGAACGGCGGTACCGGTACCCGCATCCGGGTTGGACAGCGGCGAAACCGGATCGTCGGATCCGAACAAGCCATCGAAAATCGCAAATGCCATAATTAAGACTCCTCACACAAGCCGCGATCGCGGCCCCACTGCCTTCCATCATAGCCGAGCCGCATTGCGCCGCCACCCGTATGCACGAACCGCGCCAACACGGGCATACGCCGATGTTGCGCACGTTCTCAACCAATCGCGGTACGCTTAAGGCTATGACAATTGCAGTTTGCCCCGGGTCGTACGACCCAGTGACCGCCGGCCACCTGGACGTCATCGAGCGTTGCGCGCGCTTTTTCGACGAAGTGCATGTGGTGGTGGCCGTGAACGCGGCGAAGACGCCGATGTTCTCCGAAGAAACCCGTGTTGAGATCATCCGCCAGACGCTCGCCAAGCGCGGTTGCACCAATGTGAAGGTGGCGTCGACCACCGGCCTGATCACCGACTATTGCACGAAAATCGGTGCGACGGTCATCGTCAAAGGACTTCGGCAGAACGGCGATTACGAGGCTGAGCTGGGCATGGCATTGGTCAACCGCAAACTCGCCGGAGTGGAGACGCTGTTTCTGCCTGCGGCCCCGGACCTGGAGCACATCTCCAGCTCCATCGTCAAGGACGTGGCACGGCACGGAGGCGATGTGACGGGCATGGTGCCCGATTGCGTGATTCCGCTGCTCGGCGAGGCGCTCAAGAACGAAAAGAGAGCATGATGAGTGAAGAGACCAACGATTTCAAGCCGCTTGCTGACGCCGATGACGCCACGTCGCAGCAGCCGGTCACGGCGGCGGCCGATTATCCGGCTACCGGCGCTGTTGCCGGTACCGCAGCGACCAACAACTCCGCAACCGGCAATGCCGCCGATCGTGCTACGGATGAGCCGGCAAAGCCCGCGAAATCGTCGAAACCGTCGATTTCCATGTCGGACCTGCCCGACCTTCGCGCCACGTTCGACCCCAACGCACCACTCGACGACAGTTCGGATCGCAGCCGCGACGAATTCACCACCGTCTACGACATCATCGACAGCATCGAAGAGGAATTGGACGAGGCCAAGCCGATTCTGTTCGCGCCGAGCTCGGTGCGCGTGGACCGCGAATCGTTCACCGGCAAGCTCGACAAACTCAAGAAGATGCTGCCAGTGCAGCTGGAACGCGCCTCCGCGCTGATGCGCGAATCGGAACGCCGTCTGGAAAGCGCGCAAACGCAAGCCAACGCGATCATCGCATCCGCGCAGTCGCGTGCCGCCGACACCGTACGCGAAGCCAACGAGCAGGCGCAGTTCCTTGCCGGGCAGGAGAACGTGACGGAACTCGCCAGGCAGAAGGCGCGCGGCATTCTCGACCAGGCGCAAGCCAAGGCCGACAAGCTCACGCAGAACGCCGACAAATACTGCATCACCATGATGGAATCGTTGCAACAGCAGGTCGACAAGATCGGCACCGGCGTGCAGGCGGGCCTGAACGTGCTGTACGATCGCCAACGCGAAGCCGGCGCGCATCTGGACCATCTCGATGCGGACGATTATCCGGAAAACTGAACAAGACGCGTAACACGCGTGGAACGCATAGCAAAACGCATAGCAAGAAAGCGATGAAAGACTGAACTATGGCACGTACTGAAGATTCCCCATGGGCCGTTTCCGTGACGCAGGTGGCCTCGCGTCCGGGGCAAAGCAAGGAGATCGACGCCACTTTCCCCGCGCCGAGCGGCATCGGCGATGAAATCGTGGGCGTGGACGAAGGCGCGGACGTCGCCGTGGTCGGCTCGTTCGATTCGATCGTCGACGGTCTGATTCTGAACGCGCGTATCAGCGCTCCCGTGCATGCCGAATGCACGCGCTGCCTGAAGCCGATCCAGCGCGATTGGACGGTGAACGTCACCTCCTTCTTCCCGTATGAGGACAAGTCCGCCGCCGGCAAGGGCGGAAAGGCCGGCAAGAACGGCAAGGAAGAGGAAGTGGACATCATCGCCGGCGAGGACGAGGCGGAAGACACGTACCCGCTGCTCGACGGCGGCGCATGGGCCGACCTCGAGGCGCTGCTGCGCGACACGCTGGTCGAGGAACTGCCGCTGCAGCCATTGTGCAAGCCGGATTGCAAGGGCCTGTGCTCGCAGTGCGGCATCGACCTCAACGAGAACCCCGACCATCAGCATGACATGACCGACATTCGTTTCGCCGCGCTGGAAGGGCTGAAAGCCAAGCTGGAAGGCAAGGAATAAGCCGTTCGGATGGGATGGTCCATCGTTTGTACGGAGCTCACGTTAAGATACTGAACGCTTAAGCTCAATCGTTCGAACGAAATAGAGGAAACACAATGGCACTGCCTAAGTACAAGACCTCGCGCGCGAATACCCATTCTCGCCGCGCAAACTGGAAGGCCAAGGCCGCCCAGACCGTTACCTGCCCGAACTGCGGCGCTCCGACGCTGCCGCACATGGCATGCCCGAGCTGCGGTTCCTTCCGCGGCCGCGTGTACCGCGAGGCTGTCCGCTCCATCCACACCAAGTGAGTGGTTGCCGGATAACGGTATAAAGCATCGAAACCCTGCCATCGACGGGTGGCAGGGTTTCTTTTATTATTATCAAGTGATACGGCGATTGCATTGCGATTTATTTCCGCGTGCGATCGGCGTACGACACACGTTGCTTGCGTAGCAAAACCGCCAGATCAGCTGGCGTCTTGCCATGTGCGCAACGGCCACAACCACAGACCGCGGCGGGTTACGGCCCACCGCATGAACGGTAAGGAACATCCATGGCCAAAGAGACCAATCAGGACAACGCACAGAACAACACCCAAACCGAAAACGGCAACAATACCAACGCCGGCCGCATCGGCACGTCCATCACCCCCGAAGGCGAGATGACCGCCAATGTGTTGCTCGAGGCGCTCGGCACCACAATCGAACCGGACCTGCTCGTCGAAGCGCTCACCCACCGCTCGTTCTCACACGAGCATGAGGGGGCCAAGAACTACGAACGCCTCGAATTCCTCGGTGATGCGGTGCTCGAACTGGTCTCCACGGAAACGCTGTACAAGGTGCATCCCGACATGAACGAAGGCCAGCTGGCCAAAATGCGCGCGAAAGCCGTTTCCGAGGAATCGCTGAGCAAAATCGCCCGCGAAAAGCTGCACGTCGGCCCGTACATTCTGCTCGGCCACGGCGAAGCGGAACAGGGCGGCGCGGACAAAAGCTCGATTCTGTGCGACATCGTCGAATCGCTGATCGGCGCGACGTTCATCCAGCACGGCATCGACGAGGCGCGCCGCGTGGTGCATCATCTCGTCGACGATACGCTGGCGGAGGTCGCCACCGAAGGTCCGGCGCTCGATTGGAAGACGTCGCTGACCGTCAAGGCGCATGAGATGGGTCTGCCCGACCCGCACTACCAGACGTCGGTCGCCGGACCGGAATACGCACTGGAGTTCACCGCGCGCGCGATTCTCGGCGATGGCGGCGAAGTCATCGGCGTCGGTACCGGCAGCAGCAAACGCAAGGCGCAGCTGGCGGCCGCGGAAATGGGCTGGAAGGCGCTTGACAGTCGCAAGGGCGAAATGGGCGGCAAGCAGAACGGGAAGACGCATAAGTCGCACCACAGGTCACACCGCAAGTCCAACGGTGGCACGCAGGATGCAGCGCAGGGCAAGTAACCGCGCAAACGGTAACGCAAGCGGCGGCACGGCCGGCGTCACGAAACAGCATTACAAGGCAGCGTCGCAATCGCAAAAAATATGGTCCATATCACAATGGCGCGTAACGCGCCAGAATATGGGCCTTTCCGGCGAACCAAGCTGTCAGCCGTTAGCATAGACTCATTATCAGAGAGGAATGCGGCTGCAATCCGCCACAAGCGGTTGCATAGCATTCCGTTTAAGGGGTAAAACGGCGCATGAACGACGCGACCGCGGCCCCTTACGAGGAAATTTTCCACGAACGAGCATGAGAGGGAACATGGTGTTACCTACGCCTCTGCAGGCATTCAGCGGCATGCCAAAGGCATCCGCTACCACTGAAAAGCAGACCATTGTCGACGGCGAAAAGATGACCGGCGCCGAAGCGCTGGTTCGTTCGCTGGAGGATCTGGGCGTCAAGGACGTCTTCGGCGTTCCGGGCGGTGCGATTCTGCCCGTCTACGATTCCATCAAGGACGATACGAAGTTCCGCTTCGTGCTGATGCGTCACGAGCAGGCCGCCGGACATGCGGCAGAAGGCTACGCGCTGACCACCGGACAGGTGGGCGTGTGCATCGTCACTTCCGGTCCGGGCGCGACGAACATGATCACCCCGATCGCCGACGCGAACATGGATTCCATTCCTATGGTCGTCATCACCGGCCAGGTCGGCGTGAACGCCATCGGCACGGACGCTTTCCAGGAAGCCGATATCGTCGGCGCCACCTATCCGGTGGTCAAGCATTCGTACCTCGTCACCCGCGCGCAGGACATTCCGCGCGTGCTGGCCGAGGCGCATTACATCGCACGTTCCGGTCGTCCGGGACCGGTGGTGGTGGACGTCACCAAGACCGCGCAGACCGGCGAAATGTATTATTCCTGGCCGCAGCGCATGATTCTGCCGGGCTACAACCCGACCACCAAGGCGCACGGTCGCGTGCTGTCCGACGCGGCGAAGCTGTTCGAACAGTCGTACCGTCCGGTGCTGTACGTCGGCGGCGGCGCGGTGCGTTCCGACGCGGGCGAGCTGGTCGAGGAGCTGGCCGATGTGACCGGCGCTCCGATCGTCACCACCCTTCCGGCGCGCGGCATCGTGCCCGATTCCGATCCGAAGGTGCTCGGCATGCTCGGCATGCACGGCACAATCGCGGCGACCGGCGCCGTGCAGCGTTGCGATCTGCTGGTCGCGATCGGCGCACGTTTCGACGACCGCGTCACCGGCAAGCTCGACGCGTTCGCTCCGGGCGCACGCGTGATCCATATCGACATCGACCCTGCGGAAATCGGCAAGAACCGTCAGCCGGACGTGCCGATCGTCGGCGATGTGGCCACCGTGCTGAAAGACCTCATTCCGGAGATCAAGCGCGAGCAGGCCGTGCACGGCAAGCCCGACACCAGCCACTGGTGGGACGTCATCAACAAGTGGGTCGAGGATTATCCGATTACATGGGACGAACCGACCGACGGCAGCCTCGCCCCGCAGTGGGTCGTCAAGCAGCTGTCCGACATGGCCGACCCCAACACCGTGTGGGTGTCCGGCGTGGGCCAGCATCAGATGTGGGCCACCCAGATCATCGAATTCAACAAGCCCCACTCCTGGCTGTCCTCCGGCGGCCTGGGCACGATGGGCTTCGGCCTGCCGGCGGCCATCGGCGCACGCGTCGGATCCGCCCGCGAATTCGACGACAAGAAGCCGGTGTGGCTGATCGACGGCGACGGCTCCTTCCAGATGACTTCCGAAGAGCTGGCGGCCGCGTTCCTCGACCACGCGCCGGTGAAGATCGCCCTGCTCAACAACTCCGTGTACGGCATGGTCCGCCAGTGGCAGACCCTGTTCTACAATCACCACTACTCCGCCACGAACCTGCTGGACGGCGAGAACACGCCGGACATCGTGGACGTGCCGGACTTCGTGAAGCTCGCCGAAGCGTACGGCTGCGTGGGCATGCGCGCGTTCACCAAGGACGAGGCCATCGAATGCATCAAGAAGGCCAACGAGATCAACGACCGTCCGGTGCTGATCGACTTCCGCGTGTGGAAGGACGCCATGGTGTGGCCGATGGTCGCAGCCGGCGACTCCAACGACAACGTCACCTACATGCCCGGTGTCAAGCCTCTGCAGCGCGCCGGCGAGAACGAGTGAACGAGTAGAGCGTAAGGAAGGACATTTCGATCATGGCAAATTATCCTGCATCCCAGCCGGGTTCCAAGCGTCATACGCTGTCCGTGCTCGTCGAGAACCGTCCGGGCGTGCTGGCGCGTATCGCCGGCCTGTTCGCCCGCCGCGCGTTCAACATCAACTCGCTGTCCGTCTCCCCCACCGAACGTCCGGACATTTCCCGCGTCACCGTCACGGCCGACGTGGAGGAAGTGCCGCTCGAGCAGATCATCAAACAGCTCAACAAGCTGCTGCATGTGCTGAAGATCGTGGACCTCGATCCGGAAACCACCGTGGAGCGCGAGTTGGTGCTCATCAAGGTGGCCGCCGACGAGTCCAACCGTTCCGACGTGCTGGAGATCGTGCGTCTGTTCCGCGTGCGCGTGGTGGACGTGAATCCGGAGTCGCTGACCATCGAGGCCACCGGCGCAGAAGGCAAGATCGACGCGCTGCTCGGTCTGCTGGAGCATTACGGCATCATCGAGCTGGTCCGCTCCGGCGCGGTGGCCGTGACCCGCGGCCCGAAAGCCCTGAGCGAGAAGGTGCTCGGCTCCGAGATCACCGGCCGCTGAACGGGCTGAGCGGCATTGCCTACGGCAAAGCGCCGCCCCACGATTCGTTTCGTGGAGCGGCGCTTTTTATTTCGATTCACCGCAACGCCGTACGCTCCCATTGCGACGCCCCAGGGATGCCACGAATGGAGCGGGAGCATGTCACCAGCACGGCGCTTGCCTCGAGAACGGCGAAGAACACCAGCATCGTGCCATGGAACCCGAGAACCGGAAGCAACATGCCGGCCACAGCACTACAGAACATCGAAAGCACCTGGGCCGGAACCGTCAATGTAACAGTAATACGCCCCTGCATGCTCGTAGGCGACTTGGCGAAGATGAAACCGAGGAGCATCGCGTTAATCAACGGGAACGGCAGACCAACCAACGAATTGGCAACCAGCATGATCCAGTAGCTGTCGGTCAACGCCATCGGCAATACGCATAAGCAGATGAACAGGTAGGCGAGGCACACGGTTGGTCCGACCGGAACCTTATCGCTGAGTTTGCCGGCCAGCAACGATCCCACAAGCATCATCAGCGATATGCCGCCACTGATGAATCCGATGGAGGTCGCATTGGTTCCGCACGACACCAAATGCAGCTGGATGGCATATTGGATGCCATTGACGCCGAAATTGACCAATGCCGCCACGATGAGCACGACCACCAGCGTTTTCCTGTGCAACGACCATGACCAGCCTTCCAGGAAATCGCGGAAGAAACCGCCTTTCACTGCATCGCCATCCGTTTTCCCGATACGCCCGCCATCCGAACCATATTCGCGGATGCCGGTGGCGGCGACGCCGCCCACGGCATACATGCATGCCGACGCCAGGAACGGCAGCCATGGAGCAATGCTGTACAGAAAACCTCCGATGGGGCTTCCCGCCATGGCGATGGTTGCGTCACGCCCCTCGTTGAGGCTCCGCGCCTTGGGATAATAGCGGATATCGATGATCGAGCGAAGCATCGCATCCGTAGCGCTCCCAAGAAATCCGTTGATGCCGGATGCGAGCACCGCGATCAACAGCAACACGGGGAACGACAATGCGCCGCACAGCAGCAGCACCGCAACTGCGCCCCAAGCCAGAACGCCGACGACGGCGTTCGCCACGATAAGCCGTTTGCGGTCATGCCTGTCGACGAAGGTACCTCCGAATACGCTCGCAACCTGTTGCGCGATCATCGACGACGTTCCGAGCCACCCGGCGGCGACGGTGGAACCGGACACCGCATATCCAAGCAAACTGATCGCCAGTGCGCGCAGCGCCGCTCCGACCGCCGACGCCGTATCGGCGGTGAACCACGGGATATACCCTGCGGAATGCCAGAATGATTTCGCTGTTCCGTCCATGTCTTGTTTCACTTGTTTTCCCTGTTCCGTCCACGCTGTTCAGATCGCCTATGGGTCCATATGCAAAGTCCGCCGATTCCTTACGAAAACCACCTGAAAGCCTGTAGAATCAGCGCCACGGGTTCGACACCCGGCTCATCGTCGCCATGCATGCCGGCCTTGATTTGCCAGCGACGTACGACCTCATTGAGTTCCTCGATCATCAAACGCATTTCTTCGGCGGTCAGGTTCAGAACATGATCATCGCTGGTGCATGAATCAGCCCATTCCCGAGGCAATTCCGGCAGCCTGTCCAGAAAACGCTCGTAGGCCATCTCGTAGGAGAGCGCCGCGGAACGCCGGAACAGATCCATGGCCTTCGACTCGTCCGTACCGTTCTTTTCTTCGGAATTTCCCAGACGAATGGCGCTTTGACAGGCCTTCCACCAGCTCTTTCTTCGATCTCCGTCAGGAGACTCCACCTTTTTCACTAGTCCCGCATGCGCAAGCTGCCCCAAGTGGTAGCTGATGGCTCCGGGAGCCTCGCCAAGCTGCTCGCTGATGCTTCCCACGGTCTGTTCGCCGTTCACCCGCAACGTTCCAAGGATCCTCATGCGAATAGGACTCGCCATGGCCCGAAGAGTGTCGGCATTGGTCACGGTCACTGCGGCATCTTCGGGTAGCTGCCCCTCGTTGGAGTTCGTATCGTTCATCGTAGAAGACTCCTTTCCATCGCCTCCCATTATATACAAATTTTTTGTACAAAATATTCGTGCTTTGATCTCAATCACGACATACGCTACCGGCAACGCTATGATTCCTTGCAGCAGTGGGAAAATGTCTATTCTGGAGCAAGAAGCAGACTAATGGGGGTATTATGCGCACGATTGTCAATGATCCGACTTTGGGGATTGTGGATAATGATCCACTGGTCGCAAGCGCAATTCAAAGCTTGTTGGTTGAGACATGCGCACCAATACGGATTCTATGGACCGCCACCTCAGCCGAACAAGCACTTGACGCCATGAGGGACTCTTCGCAAAGACCGCAGGTCATGCTCACCGATATTGCGATGCCTGGAATGGACGGCGTGGAATTGGCACGTCATGTCAAGGAACAATATCCAGATATTGCCGTCATTGGTATCAGCGCCTTTTTGGACAGCGAAAACGAAAAAGAGCACGGAACACAATGGTCCGATGCGTTCTATGCGATTATTCCAAAAGAAATTCCCACGATTCAACTGGTCCGAATCATCGGAAAAGCCACTGGAAACGACGAGGTTGCGTCGTGGACAGGGAAGAGCATGAATTCCATGCGGCTTTCTGGTAAGGAATTACAGATCATTGCCGGCTATGCGAGAGGATTCACCACTTCCACTATTGCGCGCCAACTGAATATCAGCGAGGCATCGGTAAAGACATATGCACGACGAGCTTTCGAGAAGCTCCATGCTCATAGTCGTGCCGAAGCTGTTGCGATGTGCGTAAGAAACGGTTGGATATAACGATGAAGCTGCCCCAACAAATAATGTCATTGGCAAAGGCCGTACGCAAGCCTTACTTAGCGGGATCTATTATCTGCATCTGCTTTTTCCTGCTCGAGTTGACCGCTTGGCCAAATATGTCACCTTGGTCATGGCTATATTTGACTCCGTACTGCATCGCCCTGCTGCTACTGGCCTGGTTCCCCGTACCGGCAAGCATGGCGATTCTCGTAACACACATAGCATGCGCGATAATCCCGGCAATATGCGATGGCCCTTCAACGTTATATGGCACATGGCTTGCATGCGGGATAATCGCATTTGAAATCAAACGATTTGGATTTGCCATCGTGGGGCCGCTGCTTTGCGCACTGGCACTTCCTGTGGGCTATTGGACAGGCGGCGTCGACTACAATCCAAGCATCCCTGTGCTTGCGTGCTCCTACATCGGAGCATTCTTCGTTGGCTTTGCCATACGGTGGAAGATACAGACAGAGCAACGGAAAACCGACCTGGCGATTGCACAAGAACAAGTTCGACGCCAGCAGAAAAGACTCAAAGAAATTCACATACTGCACGATTCCATCGCAGGAGCTATGACATATGCGATTCTGCTGTGTCGCAAGAAAGAGCCCTCAGAGAGCAGCGACACTTTGCCACAGATTGAACAAGTCCTCATGCAGGCATTACATGAGCTTCGCACTCAAATTATCAGCCCGATGACCGATGAGCTTAAAACAGACAAAGAGGAAGACGCGGACGAGCTCTTTCAACAACATATAGAAGCTCAATGCAAAAGACTGAGAATACTGGGTTTTACCGGGACACCAATAATCCGCGGGAATCTAAACGCAATGGACAAGTCACTACTACCATCGTTGCAAACGGTTTGTACCGAAATTCTCAATAACATTGCCAAACATGGGAAACCCGGGGCTTTTGCTTTTGTTCTCTCCATAGAATCAGACGAAGTTCGCATCTTCGCATCGAATCTGTATAGCGACGCAATGAATAATGTCCCAGAAAATCACTACGGGACAGCCCTTATACAAGATTTTGCGCAACAACATAATGGGACAATGACCATAAATTCAGAAAATGAAGAATGGTCATTGTCCCTAGCGATTCCGCTAACTCATCAAACACATTAAACCAGCCACCAGCATTTATTCACGGTGGCTTTCCTTTACTTCATATACGGAAACAACAAGATCCGTATTGCCGATATTGATAATGGACAATGAGGTGGCGCCAAGGAAATTCTTCGCCGGAAGAGAGACTGTTTCCACTCCATTAGACGTACAGGATTCCCTAGTGGTTACAGTGTGCGGCTGTCCATCTTTGTAGAGGACAAGTGAGTAAGGAGCCTGCTCCTTCTGTTTGCACATGGAGACGACATAATACATATGGTTTTCGTCGACCTTTTTGGCAAATGGAATAGCACCATCGCCGTGCACGGATTTCGCGCCCAGCTTGTTCACCAGAACCAGTTTGTCCGAGTTATTGAGATCATCGACGGCGACACTGTCCAAAGCGTCCACAGTAAATGCTTTATATGCTTGCTCCGCAGCATCATCATTCTTGCTGCTGCTCTGGGCAGCGTCTCCTTCAGAGGTTTCGTGTACGGAATTTGCACAACCGACGCATGAGCACAGCAACAAAGCCGACAGCAAACAACAGGCACTTCTTCGCATCACTTGATTCATGAGACACCCCCATTGGTTGTTCTTGCGGAGAACAGCTCTACCCCGTAAGAACAAGAATATGACACTGATATCTCAAGCGCTACACCTTGCTGTCGCACGAATGGCTACACACCCGAAAACGCTGGAGGAACTGCACCGCCGCCACAACATGCACACCCTGTCCGGCAATTGGCGTGGACGGTACGAATGCCATGTCGCCAATGCCGGGGACTGGCTGGCGATCTGGTCATCGAACGATTCGGTCGCGTTCTTCGAGCGTACTGGCAGCCACGACGAATTATTCCGGTAAACCGACGCTGAGCGAATCGCCAGCGTCGGTTTTGCACATTCCGTACCGCCAAACCGACGCCTACAAGCCTCTCACCGTCAGTTTGCCCGACTGGGACTACTCGAGCTGTTCGGAGAGCTCCATCCATTCCATTTCGAGGGATTCAGACTCGTCCGTGACGGACTGCAACTGCTCGTTGAGCTTGCCCAGCCCCTCGTAATCGCTTGGGTCGTGCGCGGCCATCTGCGCTTCCAAATCGGCCTTCTGCTCCTCCAGCTTGGCCAGCTTGCGCTCGATGGCGGAAACGCGCTTCGACGCTTCATGGAACGCCTTGCCGGTAAGCTTCGGCGCGGCCGCAGCCGAGTCGCCATCGGCAGACACGGATGAGGAATCACCGACAACGCTCGCGGACGCGGCGTCATTACCGCCCTTGCTAGCCTTGCCGGCCTTTCCGGTCTTCTCATCCGCGAACGGATCCTTGCCGTTCTTGATGGCCTCGGTCATGTCGAGATAATCCTGCACGCCGCCGGGCAGATGGCGGATCTTGCCACCGATCAGCGCGAACTGCTGGTCGGTGACGCGTTCGAGCAGGTAGCGGTCGTGGGAGACGACGATCAGCGTGCCCGGCCAGGTGTCGAGCAGGTCCTCCATCACGGCGAGCATGTCGGTGTCAAGATCGTTGCCCGGCTCGTCCATGATGAGCACGTTCGGCTCGTCGAGCAGGATGAGCAGCAGCTGCATGCGGCGCTTCTGCCCGCCTGACAGGTCCTTGATCGGTGTCATGAGCTGTGCGGATTCGAAGCCGAGACGTTCCATCATCTGCCCCGGCGTGGTCTCCTTGCCGTCCACGATGTAGCTCGGCTTGTAGCGGCTCAGCACTTCCTTGATCTTGTATTTGCCGAGCTTCTCCAGCTCGTCGAGACGCTGCGAAAGCACCGCGAACTTCACGGTCTTGCCGATGTTCACATGGCCGGCGGTCGGGGTGATCGTGCCGTCGAGGATCTTCAGCAGGGTCGATTTGCCGGCACCGTTCGCGCCGACGATGCCGAAGCGGTCGCCCGGGCCGATCAGCCACGTCACGTCGTCGAGGATCTTGCGGCCGGTCACGGTGACCTTCCGCGCCGCGGATGTCACTTCCGCCGCTTCCGTTTCGTCGGAATTTTCTTGTGATGCTTGCGATTGCGCCTGCTGTTGCGCGTCCTGTTCCGCCTGCGCCGCCGCCTGCCGCGCTTCCGG
>OJAM01000164.1_pt1 | contig 32128 bp, 30 predicted proteins | sample 1589071 | NCBI WGS metagenome assembly OJAM01 (sample SAMN03283243) | human gut metagenome | biome: human-associated habitat; material: feces | host: Homo sapiens | place: Peru | collected 2012
ATCAAAATTATCCGATTTGGCGGACGTAGCTTTAAGCTGCAAACTCTTTTTGCCCGCCGAATCAACGTAATTGGTCTGCGCCACAACGGAAAAATCGTCTGCGGTAAGTGCCGACACAATAAATTTTTTGCCTTTGACGGTAACATCTACCGTATAATTATTGTCGCCGAATATCTGAAGATTGAGCTGAGCCGGCACGCTGTTATCCATATCTATTTTAACCGGTACGGAGGATATTGTAACTTCAACCTCGGGGCTTTTTTCGATTGACACCCATATCCATATACCAAAAGCTAAAATTACAGACAGCAGCAAAACAAATTTGTTGTTGTAAAGGAGACTGCGAAGCCCTTTGACGTTTGCTTTTTTATCTTTATTTTTGCTCATGAGTGCGTCTTCCTTTCAACCATTTCTTGATTTTCGAATTTCCTTCGTCCTCTTCCGGCTTAACAAAATGCTCCATAAGTATCTCTCGAAGGTCACCGTCCGAAATGCCTCTGCGGAGCCTGCCCTTATACGCCACGGAAATGGCTCCGGTCTCCTCGGATACAACGACTATAACAGCATCGCTTTGCTCGCTCATACCGATGGATGCTCTGTGACGTGTTCCGAGCTCGCTGCTGATATCGTGATTCGGTGTCAGCGGAAGTATACAGCCTGCAGCGCAAATTCTGCCGTCGCGGAAAACCGCGGCTCCGTCGTGGAGCGGTGCGCCCGGATAGAAAATATTACCTATCATTTCGGGTGAAACCTTGGCATCGATAACCGTACCGGACGAAATAATGTCGCCCAAAATAGTCTCCTGCTCAAAAACCATAAGCGCGCCTATATGCTTATCGCTCATATCGGAGCTTGCGCGGCATACGGCATTGACCATTTTCTGCATCTCTTCACGTCGTTTTTCTTCAGCACCCGAACGGAATCCGAAAAAGTTGAATTTCGACACCGAGCTTCTGCCGACGCTCTCGAGCGCATGACGAATTTCGGGAGTAAAGATGATAACAAGCACCAACAAAAGATTATTGAAAACAAGCGACAAAATATAATTACTCGCCTGCATACCGAACAAATTGACAAGAGCATATACTATTAGGAGCAAAATAAATCCCTTGGCAAGCTGAACCGCCTTTGTTTCACGTATCAGCTTTATTGCGCTGTATATAACGAAGGTAACAAGAATGACATCAAGCACATCCGAAATGCTGTTAAAGCTCATAACCGCTCTGCCTATTTCGCTCCAAAAATCTTTGAAATTCAAAAGCTGCAACATACTTTACACCTGTTTCAATAAAAAAATACAATATATCGTAATTAAAAGCTGTCATCTGCCGCCCTTGCGGCAAATAAAATAATCATAAATAATCACGATATATTGTATCACAATCAACTGTTTTTTGCAATTTTTACTACGGAAGTTAACAATAAATTCACATCCTGCTTTTTTGTGAATATTGACGGTGCTATTCTGACTGTACCTTCGCGAAGAGTTCCGTACGTTTTGTGAGCCGACGGTGCGCAATGGAGACCTGCTCTGACGGCAATATTGTCATTTGCAAGAAGTGCGGCCGTCTGTTCGCTGTGAAGACCGTCCACATTAAATGACAAAAGAGGGACATAACTCTTTTCGGAAGAAAACGGATCCGTATACAGGCGAACATTCGGAATATTTTTTAATGCTTTATATATATCCGCTATATGGCCTTGTTCGCTTTTATAAATCCGCGAGACGCCGCGATCCGAAACAAAGCGTATCCCCTCGCCGAGAGAAAGTATTCCAGGTACGTTAAGAGTTCCGCTTTCAAATCGGTCGGGATAGATTTCTGGCTGTGAAAGGACTGCTGAAAAGCTGCCCGTACCGCCCTCAATAAGAGAATTAAGATGTTCGTCGGAATTTATCACAAGAAGCCCTGTGCCCATAGGACCGTAAAGGCCCTTATGTCCTGCCGTGCACAAAAAATCAATTTCATCACGTCTCATATCTATATTGACAATACCTGCCGTCTGTGCAGCGTCAAGTATAAACAAGGCTCCGTTTTCATGGGCAAGCCTTGCGAGCTTTGCCGTAGGGAGTCTCTCGCCGAAAACGTTTGAAGCGCCGGTACAAATTACAGCCCTTGTATTACTTCTGAACAGCCTTTTGAAATTAGCCACGGTTTCATCATCGGTTTTGCCGACAGGGGCAATATCATAGTCGGCTGTGCCGCTGCGCCTTAACGCCTCAAGCGGCCTTATTACGGCGTTATGGTCAAGGCTCGAGCATATAAAACGGCACCCGGGCACACAAAGACCCTTTATAACGATATTCAGAGCCTCGGTGCAATTCTTTGTAAATATTACGTTTTCGGGAGCATCCGTACCGAAAAATTCGGCAACCCTTTTACGTGTTTCGTATACCGCTTCGGAGGTGAGATAGGACATTTTGTGACCGCCTCTGCCCGGATTTGCACCGTACCGAACCGTTGCGCGGCTCATTGTTTTTATAACCTCGGGAGGTTTGGGATAAGTGGTGGCGGCATTATCAAAATATATCATTTTTCCCACTGCGTTTCGAGTATTTCTATGCCGGAGAGTCTGAGTACCCCTATGACCGACTCCGTGGCATTCGGAACGACGAGCGAATAGCCGCACCCCTCGCCCTTCGACGGATTGGGAGTTTTTCTCACAAAAGAACGGATATTCCGCGCCGATAAAATATCACGCGCCTTTAAAGCGAAGGTGACAGATCCGACCTTTATTATCAGCCTATTCATATATATTTCATTCCCCTCTGATAAAGAAATTAAACGCACTTGTCTTTTACATATTATGCGTTTTACCGCGCCGCGGTGCCGATTATCCGAAAAAAGCCGAACAATACAAAGCCGAGGTAAAATCAAGTATATAAAGCAAATAAAAACGGTAAATCTCATCAGAGATTTACCGCTTTGTCTGTGGGGTACAGAAAAGATGTTTTTATGTTTTTTGTGAAGAGAGTTGAACTCTCGGAATTTTTAATGAAATCGTTCGCGTTGCTCACGATGAAATCAAAACCTACGGTTTTGATGAAATTTTCGGCTACGCAGAAAATGAAATTAAATCCACCCATCGCCGCAGCGATTTCATACGCTGAAAGCGTATTTCATATTGCGAAGCAATATTTCACCCACCCGCAAGGGTGGATTTAGTTGAAAAGGACAGATTTCGTTAGAAATCTGTCCTTTTCTGGCGCGCCGGGAGGGATTCGAACCCGCGACCTTTTGGTTCGTAGCCAAACACTCTATCCGGCTGAGCTACCGGCGCATATGCAATTTTTACTGCTCAAGTATATTAACACTATTAGAACAAAAAGTCAACATTTTTTTACGCTCGGCAAGAATAAATCGTTTTTTATTATATTCCGAAGCAGCCGAAATATCGCCATATAAATAAAATATTACGGCTAAATAATTATAATATATCTGTTTACCGAAACAAATAAAAAATGCATTTTTAAGAGCGGGATAAGCCGAAAACAGAGCAAAATCGACGGTATAATTTGTATAAAGCAATCAAAATGCATAATCGGCAAAAATTTTCTCCACTTTTTTCTGTTTTGTGGTATACTTAAAAAGGTATTACGGCAAGGATTTAAGACAAGCCTTAATGCACGCGGCAGGAAAAGCTTAACACAGCTGCCGAAATCTACACAAATCAAATCCGGGAAGGCGGATATATATGGATAAAAAATATGATGTTCTGATAATCGGATGCGGAGTTGCCGGCCTTTACACTTCACTCTCGCTTCCCGAAAATCTGTCTGTTCTTGTGCTTTCAAAACAAGACGAAACCGTTTCCAACAGCTCTTTGGCTCAGGGCGGCGTAGCTGCCGTTTTAAGCCTTGAAAACGACAGCTATGAGCTTCATTACAACGACACCATGATTGCCGGCGGTCAGGCCAACACACCGGGCGCCGTAAACACACTTGTTCACGAAGGCCCCGACCAGGTACGTCAGCTGATAAAATACGGCGTTAATTTTGACCGCAATTCCGACGGTACTCTTCAAAAAACGCTTGAGGGCGGCCACAGCCGTCGCAGAATAGTTCACTACAAAGACACCACGGGAGCGGAAATTGTGCGTGCGCTCCTTGTAGAAGCCAAAAAGCGAAGCAACATAACGCTTGTCGAAAACGCCGACGTTTTTAAACTCACAAAGGTTAAAAACGGCTTTTGCGCGGATATGCTATTAAACGGCAAGACCGCCGCCACGGTATTTTCGGATTTCTGCGTAATAGCAACAGGCGGTATAGGCAGAGTTTACAAATACACCACCAATCCCGCCGTTGCCACCGGTGACGGAATCCGCCTCGCATACGATATGGGTGCTACGATAAAGGAGCTAAGCTACGTTCAGTTTCACCCCACCGCTTTTAACGGAAACGACAGGGAGCAATTCCTGATAAGCGAGTCGGTACGAGGAGAGGGTGCATACCTGCTCAACTGTAACAAAGAACGCTTTATGGACAGATATGACAAACGCCTCGAGCTTGCCCCGCGCGATGTTGTATCTCGCTCTATAATTCTTGAAAGCCGCAGAACGGGCAGCGACAACTTCTACCTTGATATAAGATACAAGGGGCACGATTACCTTGTAAACCGCTTCCCCGGAATATATGAGGGATGCTTAAAACACGGCGTTGATATGACCAAGGATTTAATTCCCGTATTCCCGTGCCAGCACTACCTCATGGGCGGAATCGACGTTGACCTTGACGCGCGTACTTCTATTTCGAGAATGTATGCAGTAGGTGAATGCTCGCACACGGGAGTTCACGGCAAAAACCGCCTCGCAAGCAACTCGCTTTTGGAGGCACTTGTATTCGGAAAGCGCGCGGCAGACGATATAGCGTCTCTTTCTAAAAAGGACCCTGACCACGTGACCGTTACGGAGCACAAAACGGATATTTCGGGTGCTCCGCTGCCAAAGGGGATGCGTACGGAAATTCGCTCGATTATGCAACGTTCTTACTTTGTACTTCCGGATATGGACGCGGTAAGAGTAGGCTTGAAGCGCGTTGACGCTATACTTATGAGACTTAAAAACGGCAAATTCGCAATTACACCCGACTATTGTGAGGCTTTAAGTCTTGCCACGGTAGCCCATATAATCTTAAAAGAGGTGGACGAAGGATGATTTTACCGCAGTTTTACACGGACGACATTATTAAGCGCGCCATACTTGAGGATATTAACTATGTCGATGTAGCGTCAGATTACCTGATATCCGAGGAGCAGCGCAATGAGGCGTATTTCGTCTCAAAGGCAGACGGCGTTCTCTGCGGTATAGATGTCGCAATGAGAGTTTTTGAACTTTTGGACGATTCTTTTACCGCCAAGGTATATATGCACGATGGCGACAAGGTGAAAAAGGGCGACCTTATAGCCGAATTCAGCGGAAAAACCACGCTTCTTTTAAAGGGCGAGAGAACTGCTTTGAACTTGTTGCAGCATATGTCGGGAATAGCCACGGCGACCGCAAAGGCAGTAAAACTCTGTGAGGGAACAAAGGCTTCGATAGCCGACACAAGAAAGACCCTTCCGTCTCTGCGCGCCCTTCAAAAATACGCGGTAACCTGCGGCGGAGGCAAAAACCACCGTTTTAATCTTTCCGACTGCGCTATGCTCAAGGATAATCACATAGACGCCGGAGGCGGCATAACGGGAGCCGTAAAAAAGCTTCGCGGAAAGATAGGTCATACGGTGAAAATTGAGGTTGAAACACGCAATCTTGATGAAGTAAAAGAGGCGGTCAAGGCAGGAGCCGACATAATAATGCTCGATAATATGGACTGTGACACCATGAAAAAAGCCGTTGAGATAATCGGTGGCAAGGCTCTTACGGAGGCTTCTGGCGGAATTACCGACGAAACCATACCCGGCGTTGCGGCGTGCGGCGTAGATATAATATCAATCGGAGCGCTGACTCACTCCGTTCAGGCATTTGATATTTCCATGAAAATGAAAAAATAAAAAGCCACCCTCAAGATATGATTCAGCTTATCTTGGGGGTATGTTATTTTGAAGCAATAATGCCTTATAAACAAAAAGCCGGCGGCGCCGAAAGCAAAAAGTTTCGGTGCCGCTATTTTTTGTTCGGCTACAGAAAAAAACGCATTGTTACACTAAGGCTGCCGCTTATTCAATTCTGCCTTTAGAGCTAATGTCCGCAAGGCGGTCAAAGCACAGCTCGGAAAGACGTGTCGCACCGCACAATTCATACAAGGCGGAAGCAAACAAGAGCGAATTACACGGTGGCAGAACCTTTGTTATGTCATCGGGCAGAGTAACTCCGCTGCCCGACAAACAGACGGTACTTCCCGAATACTCATTCCTATATAAAAGGCACCCTCCGTCCGGATTGCTTTTATCTGTTCGCGGAGCTATTACAAATGTGCAGCCGCCTGCCTCATTCACGTTTTCCGTGACGGTCATCGCAAGACCCCAATCGTCATACAGCCGTCGGCGCACGGGAGAAAATTCTTCGGGATTACCCGTTATTACCTTAAGATTTGAGGCAAGAGGAACAAGTAAAGACAGCTTATCCTTTTGAAAGCCGTTAAAATCCATAACAGCCACGCTCGTTTTTTCCGGCGGAAGAGAGCATTTCTTTATATAATCAACCGCGGAATTAAAAAGCATAACGGACGGCAGTATACGAGGCTCAAAATTCTTAACCTTTTCGTCCTCCGTTATGGTTCCTCCGCACACTATAACTCTGCCCGCGCACCGCCCGAGCAGGCTGTATATTTCACCCGTATCGACCTCTTCGTTTTCATCACACACAAGCGTCAGCGTAAAAAACGGAGCACTGCCTAAGACGCTTATCCGCTCGATAACGGGTTCGGGCGGAAAAAGCCTGTAACGAAGCCTCTTAAAAAATCCGCCGCCGATTCTTTCTATTTTAATTACTCCGAACATAAAAGCACCCCCGCATAATATTATGCGGGGGTTTTGATTTTAATGTTTGTTGTTTATTGCTCGTCCGCGCCTGCCGAAGAGGTTAAGAGAGAATTTGCCTTTTGATACTGTTCATCCTCTGAATGAGATAAAAGTGCCAAACGGTTCTTTTTCTGAGAGGACAGCTCCACAAGATAATCCGGAGTTAAGCCCACACCGTTATACACATCGCTTGTATACGGCTTTATCTCTGCCACGGTGAGCTTTACCGCACCTCCGTCACTCAACTGATAAACCCTTTGCATGGTTCCGTTGCCCTTTGTCGCCGTACCTACAAGCTTTGCTTTGCCGAAATCGCGCATATCGCAGGCGAAAAGCTCTGCAGGCCCGGAGGTGTCTTTATCGACAAGTATCACTGTGGACACATTTATGCTGTCAGCGTCCGATGTGAAGGTCTCTATGGCTTCACCGTTTTTATCAACGGCGGTAGCGAGTGCCTTTGTTCCGTCGCTTGCCACAGGGACAAGCACATCAAGCGCGTCTGCCGCATACTCTACGGTTCCGTTCGAGACCGCCCGCAAATCTATTATAATGCCGCTCACGCCTTGCTTTATAAGCGTATTTACGGCATTTTTGAGCTGCGATGCGGTGGTCGAATAAAAATCGGTTATTTTAACATAACCCACCTCGCCTACCGTCTCATAATAAACAGTCTGCGCGGTGTAGCCCTTTACCATATTTGCGGCAACGAGATTACCGTCATGAATAAACGCAACATTTACGGACGAGAGCTTTTCGCCCTCAAGCTTTTTTACAAGCTCTTTATAGTTATAAACCGTGACTTCCTCTTCATCTATGGTAACTATACGGTCGCCCTTAGCCATATTGTTAAGTGCCGCCGGAGAACCGTCGGAGACCTCTGCCGCGTAAAGGCACATATCGTCCTCATTAAACGCCGGAATTATGCCGACGCCCATTTTCTGACCGTTCATCTCGTTTTTATATACGTCATACTCGGACGCGGTCATATAATAGCTGTAACTGTCGCCTACGCCGTTTGCAAAGCCCTCTGCCATATCCGCGTTTAAAAGCGTTTCGTTAATCTCGCCGTAGTAATTAGTGCGGATAACGTCGTCTATCTCCGCTAAAAGCGAATAAGTCTGTGAACGCTTCGGGAGATCTTTGATTATTGAATTGTACATTTTCATTGACACAGCCATGGTACCTGCCACAGAGCCTGCCATAGCCACGAATATCAATGCGAGCGCAAGGCCCAGGGATATTTTCCTATTCAAATGAACGCCTCTCTTTCGGGGGTTTTATCAAAGACCTATATACGGCTCGGGATTTACTCGATTTTTATTTACATAGACCTCAAAATGAAGGTGCGGACCCGAGGAGTTGCCGGTGGAGCCAACCTTGCCTATATACTGACCCTGCGATACGGTTTGACCCGCGCTGACGCCTATGCTGCTGAGGTGCGCATATCTTGTCCACACGCCGTTGCCGTGGTCTATAAGCACGTTGTTGCCCCAGCTTGAGTGATACGAGGCGGAAATTACCGTACCGCCTGCCGCGGCGTAAACGGGCTGACCGTTTATATTTGCACCGGCTATGTCAACGCCCTTGTGACCGTTGTGGCCGTAGTGCTGTGAAACGTAATAATTGCACGTGAGCGGAAAGCTCATTCCGCTTGAGAGCACACCGTTACCCGAAGAACCCGTAGTATTGCTGATTGACTGAGCCTCGAGTTTATCCATCTTGGCCTGATAAGCGTCATTCTGCGAATCAAGGCTTGAAATCATTGATTTGAGCGACTTCACCTGAGCTTCAAGACGTGACTGCTTTGCGTCAAGGGTATTGTAAACGCTCTTGACCTCTGCGCGAGCAGACTCTATGGCGGCCTTTTCGTTAACTATTTCAGACTGCTTTTCCTGCTGTGACTGCTGATCGGAGGAGAGCTGTTCTTTTGTTTTATTAAGCTCATTAATTTCATCCTGCAAGCCCTTTACAAGCTCATTATCATGCTCTGAAACACGTTTGAGCAGCTCAAGTCTTGTCAAAAAGCTCGCATAGTCGCCGGAGCCGAGGAGTACCTCAAGCGCCGAGCTTTCGCCTGCCTTATATGCCGAGCGAAGTCTCGCTTTAAGTACGTCGTATGTTACGTTGACAGCGGCTGTCTGTGTTTCTATTTGAATGTTTGCGGCGTCTATTTCGGCTTGAAGTCTGTCGATTTCCGCCTGATAGTTGTTGATAATTTCATCCTTTGCCGCTATTTGCTTGTTAAGGTCGGTTATCTTGGCGTTGTAAACATCAAGCTGAGCCTGCATATCGGAAATCTGATTGAGCAAATCGTTTACGGACGCCTTATTGTCGCTGATTTTATTATTATTGGCATTTATTTTGCTTTCAAGCTCGTCTATCTGATCCTGCACGGACGAAGCCGAGCCCGAAAACGCCGTCACGGAAAACAGCATAGCTGTTATTAATGTAACGGAAATAATGCGTATAAATGCTTTCTTCTGATGCTTCAAAATAAAAAGAACTCCTTTAATACCGGATTTACCCCTTTAAAAATTACGGAAGATACGGCGCGGGATTTACCCTTGTGCCGTTTATCCAGACCTCAAAGTGCAGATGCGCCCCGGCGTGCGGATTTGCCGGCGTCGGCGCGGGACTTACGTTACCCGTATTGCCTACAAGAGCTATAACCTGCCCCTGCTTTACCGTTTGCCCCTTGCTTACCTTCATAACGCTGCAATGAGCGTATCTTGTGCAAACGCCGTTGCCGTGGTCAATAAAGACGTTATTGCCCCAGCTCGAATGATATTCGGCGGAAAGAACCTTACCGTCAGCCGCGGCCCTGATTTCCTTACCGTATGTATTGCCGGTTGCACCCCTTGTGGTAAAATCAATACCCTTGTGATTCGGGTAGCCGTACCAGCCTGCCGATATGGTTACGTTTGGATACTGAAGCGGACAAATCATACCCTTGGGAGATACCGTATAACCGCCTGTATTTCCACCGGTATTTCCTCCCGTATTGCCGCCCGCGTTTCCGCCTGTATTGCCACCGGGCTTTGGCAATTCGCCGGTGCCCTGCGACGCATTTTTCGCCAGTTCCGCAAGCTTTTTATCGTAGCTGTCTTTCGCAGCCTGTATTTTTTTATTCTCGTTTTCTAATTCCTTGGAGCCTGCGCTGAGAGACGAGATATATGCATTTCGCTGTGCAACCTGCTTTTCAAGGGTAGACTGCTTTGAATCTACGGTATTGTAAAGCGACTGCACCTGCGTTTTAGACGAAACAATATCCGCCTTTTCCGACTCTACGGCGGTCTGCTTAGCCTTTACTTCCTGCTGATTTGACGACAGAAGCTCCTTTGTGTCGTTAAGCTTTGCAATATCATCCTGCAAAGATTTCATAAGCTGCCTGTCATGCTTTGTGGTTTTACTTAAAAGCTCAAGCCTTGTGAGGAAGCCCTCATAATCACTTGCCGTAAGAAGCACCTCAAGAGTGGAACTTTCGCCTGCCATATATGCCGCGCGAAGTCTCTCCTTTAAAAGGTTATATGTATCGTTTACGGTCTTTGTCTGAGCTTCTATGCTCTCGCTTGCCTCGTCTATGTTCTTTTGCAGAGAGTCTATTTCTTTTTGATAATCGTTTATAACGGCGTTTTTGTCGCCTATCTGACTGTTAAGCTCCGTTATTTGACTTTGGTACGTGTCAAGCTGCTCCTGCAAAGCGTCAATCTGTTCCGAGGAATAGCCGTTAGACTCTTTGGCACCGTCGATTTTATTTTGCAAATCCTTTATTTTTTGCTCATTCTGTTTTTTCTTTGCCTCGGCAGCCGCGATTTTGTTTTCCAAATCCTCCTTGGAATCCGCCGCGGAAGCCGGTAAAAATGACGCGCAAAAAACGAATATTACCGACAGTAAAAGGCTCAAAGCTCTTTTGAGACCGTTTTTAGTCATCAGAGACCACGCTCCCTTGCTCTTTCAGGTATTTAGCCATCGAAACAAGACTTCCGAAACCTCCTGTAAACAATCCTATTGCAACAAATACGAGAAGTATCTGCCACCAGTACTCGCTGAACGGTACGAGCGAAAAGCCGATTAACGAGAGGGTCTGTGCGAACACTTTTTCGGCTACTGCATAAAGTCCCCACAGAACTCCAAGGGATACTATACCGGAAATCGTACCGAGTATCATACCCTCTATCATAAACGGCCAACGAATGAACCAATTTGTGGCACCTACCGCCTTCATTATTGAAATCTCAAGCTTTCTCGAGAACATCGTTATGCGTATTGTGTTTGAAATTATGAAAAGCGCAACAAGGAACAGCATTACAACAAGCCCCACGCTGACTATCGAAACCGCATGGCGAAGAGACAAAAGCTTGCTTGCAAGGTCGCTGTTTTCTCGCACCGAATCGACTTTGTTTATCTGCTTTATCTGAGAAACGGTGTTTTCAAACTGTGACAAATCCTTTACCGTGACCTTATATGCGTCGGGAAGCGGAATTTCGTCAAAGCCCTCAAACAGAGCCGCGTCGCCGCCCATGCTCTGTATCTGCTCCTGGAACGCAACTTCCTTCGGCACAAATTCGCAGCTTTCAACATTGCTTATGCCTTTAAGCGAGGTACCTATCTGTGTTGTTTCGTCCTCCGAGGCATCGTCGGCAACATAGACCATTACTACATTTTGCGACTGCACTTTGTCGACTACATTGTTAATATTAAAATATATCATTATGCCCGCGCCCATAATTATAAGACATGCCATAAGCACGGTTACCGATGCCAATGACATAAGGCGATTGACCCACACGTTGCGGAAGCCCTCGTGCGTAAGATATTTTAAGCTTGTCCCTTTCACCTGTTGTCACCTCCGGTCTTTTTTTCAATGGCGTCGAGATACTTTGAGTAATCAACGTCATCGTCGGAGGAATCCGAATCCACGCCGTATGTCGCCATAAACTTTTCAAGGTCGGCGTCCGAATTCGGCTGAACATAAAACGGGCTGATGCTGTCTTCCTTTTGCTTGGCCACACGGTCCTCCACCGTCTCCGAGGAGGCAATGTTCTGAACCGCAGCCGCGGCGGCTGCCGCTCTTTCAGCATTTGACGCGTCGGAAGCATAATCTCTTTCGATGGTGGCGTAATCCTCGGGAAGTGCCTCGGTGTCTTCGGAGTCCGAAACCACGGTGCCCTGCTCTATTGTAATAACCCTGTGGTGGAAATGACGGACGAGATTATGCTCGTGAGTTACCATTACCACGGTGGTTCCGTTTGCGTTTATATGGTTTAAAAGGTCAACTATTTCGTAAGACATTTCGGGGTCGATGTTGCCCGTAGGCTCATCCGCAATTATAAGCCCCGCATTATTTACAAGCGCACGCGCGAGCGCAACTCTCTGCTGCTCGCCGCCCGACAGCTCCGTCGGCAGATTTCTCGCCTTGGAGGCAAGCCCTACAAGGCTGAGTATATAAGGCACGCGTTTTCTGACTTCCTTTTCCTTGGCACCGATGCAGCGCATCGCAAATGCGACATTGTCAAACACCGTCATGGTCGGGATAAGTCTGAAATCCTGGAATACTATACCGAGAGTCCTTCTGAAAAGAGGAATCTCTTTTTTCTTTAAATTGTTAAGATGATAACCGTTTATGATAACAGAACCGCTGTTAGGCACCTGCTCGCGCATCATTATCTTGAGAAACGTACTCTTGCCGGCTCCCGATGAGCCGACCACAAAGACAAATTCTCCGTCGTTTATCTTGATATTGACATCTTTAAGCGCTTCGGTCCCGTTATCGTAAGTTTTTGATACATTTTTAAATTCAATCACTTAGAACATACCTCTGCTTTTCACAATATTCCCACCGCTGAACTCTGCCGTAAAGTTTAATACCGACAGACAGAGACTCTACACAACCGCTATAAAAAATATAGGCGGCAAAATGAGTATAATCACTCATAATACCGCCTTTAATTATAGCATAGAACGTCAAGTTTGTAACCATTTTGTAATATGGTAAATTATATTCGCGCACTTTAGACAAAATCCCACTTGTAACATTGTGCAATTTTCCCATTCACAACAGCGCGCGGAAAATTACTTTTCTTTAATACTTGACGGGGCTTGAATCAAGATATTTCTTAACCATAAGAGCTACTTTAAATACTATTGCGTCGTCGAACTCGCGAAGGTCAAGGCCTGTGAGCTTTTTAATCTTTTCAAGACGATATACAAGAGTATTTCTGTGCACAAAGAGCTTTCTTGAGGTTTCGGATACGTTGAGGTTGTTTTCAAAGAACTTCTGAATTGTAAAGAGCGTTTCCTGATCGAGATTGTCGATAGAGCCGCGCTTGAAAACCTCCTTTAAGAACATATCGCAAAGAGTTGTGGGAAGCTGATATATAAGTCTCGCAATACCGAGATTGTCATAGCTAACAATGCTCTTTTCGGTGTCGAACACCTTGCCTACCTCAAGAGAAACCTGAGCCTCCCTGAATGAGCGTGCAAGATCCTTTATTCCCTCAACCGTAGTACCTATGCCGACAAGAACGTGAGAATAGAACTCCGTTCCGAGACCGTCGGCTATCGAGCGTGCAAGCTTTTCGAGATCCTTTGTGTCGATATTCGGCTTAACCTCTTTAATAAGGGCAATATCTGTCTCGTTAAGGTTTATTACGAAATCCTTGGTCTTATCCGGGAACAGGTTCTGAATTATATCATAAGCGGAGATATCTATATGCTCGGTAATTCTTATGAGAATTACGACGCGTGACACATCATTGTTAAAATGAAGCTCTCTCGCCTTGAGATAAATATCACCGGGCAGTATGTTGTCAAGAATTACGTTCTTGATAAAGTTTGCGCGGTCGTATTTTTCATCATAATACTGCTTAATGCTTGAGAGTGTTACGGCAAGCATTGAGAGATATTTCAAGGCAAGGTCGTCTTCGCCGGAAACAAATACGGCATATTCGGGGTGCATACGCGCACCGAACGGCTTATAAGAATACCCGTCTACCGATATAACCTCCGTTCCGCTGAAAACCGCGGTAACCTCGGTTGAGAGCACCTCACCTATCTTACCGAGTTCGCTGCAGGAAATAATGGTACCCGACTCGTCTATAACACCTATAGTACGGTCGATACTGTCTGTGAGCTGATGCACAATACCCTGGAACAATCTGTTCGACATTGATAAAACCTCCATCTATCTTTTTTCTCCGGAGAAAACCTCCATGCCGCATTCTGCTTTAAGCCGATACGACAGTACAAATTTTCCCGTCTGCATTTTTATACAATTTCACAAATCATATATTATGTATTTTACACAATCTTTTAAGATTTTGCAAGCTAAAAATTGATATTTTAAAAATTTAGTTTGCATTTTTCACAAAAAAAGTTTTTCATTTTGTAAAATCGGTTAGATTAAGGCTTTAAAGCACACAGTTTTGTCATTTTTTGCATTGTTGAAAATGACTATGCGTAAAACTCCGAAGCCGTCGGCGCAATGCGGTTTGATGACAAACTCTTTCGATGTGTCGAGTATTTCGGGTCGAAAAGAATATTTGAACTATCTGCCGGCATTGCATTTGGAACAGACGCTGTACCCGTTATTGAGATACGAGGAAAGCTCAGAGGCTGAGATTTCCTTTTTGTTTTCCGAGGACGTCCTCATAGCGTAGGAGCATGACGGAGAGTGAATTTTTTTGGTGTTCACGTTTACTGTATATGTGCCTTCAAAGGGCTGTGCGTCACCGGAGCTTTTTTGTGAATTTACGCCGACTGAAGTCGAGGCCGAAGTCTGCCCTGCGGCAGAGGATGCCGCCGCACTCTCGGTTTCGGCGTTTGCAGCCGTATCGGACTCACCTTCGGCTTTTGCTTCCTTGGTCACAAGATAAAAACCGTCTTTTTCGTCTGCGTTTTTCGTCGAATTTTCATAGGACATAAAATCTCCGTATTTCTTCAGCATAATATGGTCTTTATACTGCAGCACAAGTGACATCGCGGAAAACACCGTACACAAAACGGCGCATACGGTAATTACGGCCGTCATAATTTTAAAGCCGTGTTTTGCGTTTTTCCCTTCGTTCTTCATACTCATTCCCCCGATACATTATGGGAAAATAATAACATTACGGAACAGAAAATAAAGCTTTTGTGCCGAATCAGCACAAGTTATCTTTTAATTCCGTCGGCAATGTATTTAAACACCGGAGCGCAGTCTAAGGCACCGCCCGCTCCGTTTTCTTTAAAGACGGTGATGACATAGCGCGGCGAAGCATACGGAAAAAATCCGCAAAACCACGAGTGCGTCACTTCATTTCCGTTCTCGTCAAACCAGCCGCTTTGCGCCGTTGCCGTTTTGCCCGCGGCGTCAAAATACTCGGTTTCCGCCCTTTTTCCGCTGCCGGACACAACGGTTTCGCGTAAAAGCTCGGTAACTGTTTTTGCCGTATCGACGCTCATTACACGCCTCGGAACGGGCAACTCCGCCCTCTTGATTTCCTTTCCGGTCTCATCCGTTACGGCTTTCATAAGAGAGGGCGCGCGATACACTCCGTTATTTGCCACAGCCGCATACACAGCTGACATTTGCAGCGGCGAAGCAAGCACTTTACCCTGACCGAATGCGAGGTTGCACAAATCCGCCTCAGAAATCAAGCTGTCGGCGGACGGCATAATACCGGGCTTTGTCTCCCAACCGTCCGCAAGCTCGATTTTTTGACCGAGCCCGAGATTTTCACCCATGGCGCAAATGTTTTCTTTGCCGGTTTTAAGCGCAAGACTTATAAAATACGGATTGCATGACTCCGCCATAGCCGAATACATATTCATATTGCCGTGCCCCGTCTTTTTAAAACAGCCGAACGATATTTCTCCGTTCAAGTCGTATTTACCGTTACAGACGATGCTGTAACTTGTCGGTATTCCGTTCTCCAAGGCGGCACAGGCGACAACCGCTTTAAAAACAGAGCCTACTGAGTACGGAGTTATCGCTCTGTTAAGAAACGGAGAAGATGAGTCGTTTAGGCTTTTTTCGGGCGCATTTCGGTCAAACGACGGTGTGCTCGCCATTGCCCTTATTTCGGATGTGGCGCTGTCGAGAACAACGACCGCACCGCTGTCGATGTCAAATTTTACGAGAGCCGATTCACACAGCTTTTGTATATCTCTGTCAACTGTGAGCTCCACTCCGCCGGCCGACATATACCCATCCTTTAAAAATGTAATCTCCGCACCCTCAAGCAATTTCCCCGAAGCCGCCGCGCCACACCTTGCCTTCAGAGTTCCCGAATACGACAAAAGTATATCGTTGTAGCACTTTTCAATTCCCGAAACGCCGTTTCCGTCGCCGTCGATATATCCGGTTATGTGCGGCGCAAGGCTGTTTTCACCGTATCGCACCACCGTTTTTGCCGTCTTTATGTTTTTTTCGTCAAAAACGGCATTTGACGCACAAACTGCTATTTTCCCCTGAGACAAAGTCGAATAAACAGAAGGTATTTCGCTTTCGGGGACAATGACCCGGATAGAGGACAATGACTCCTCGCACGGCTTTATCGCCGCCTTTAAAACGGTATCGCAATTGACAAGCGGACGCATTTTACAGTCGTAAATATTGCCCCTTGACGAAGCCACCGTCACGCCGACGGTATTTTTTGATGCGGCGACATCCGACACGTTACCGCCGCAAAGCTCCGCCATTTTTACAAAAAGCACGCCGAACGACAGACACAACAAAAAGAAAAGGGCACAAACTCGCTTGTTCATAATTCACCTCAAAAAACAAAAAACGCTCCCGTTTTATTATTGAACGGAAGCGTGTGTTTTATTTTATATTTTGTTTTCTGAGGATCGTTCCGGGAACAAATTTTAAATCGGAGCGTATTTTGAATTTCATCATGGCTCTCGGCGTGCTGTCTATGGGCTCGCCGTTTTCGTCAAAAAGCTCCGTCACGACAAAGCTCTGCGGCTTTTTCCCCGGCTCGAGGCTTTCGAGAGTGTCGCCCTTAAAGAATTTATTTCGCTGTTCGCAGTAAATAAAGCCGTCATGGCAATCCTCGACCACCGCCATAACATCCCACTCGCGGCGGTAACCGCCCTCAAAGCTGATATTCGCTTTTTCGTGCGGCGAATCAAAATAGAAGCCCGTGCAGTAGTCGCGATAGCTTACCTTTCGCACCTCGTCAAGTATCCATCTCGGCAAAACAAAGCTACCTGGCTCGCTGCACATATAAGCGTCGATTGCCGCTCTGTAAGCATTTGTTATGACCGCCGTATAATATGCGGATTTTGCTCTGCCCTCTATTTTAAAGCTGTCGATTCCGGCATCTACAAGCTCCGGAATGTGCTCTATCATACACATATCCTCGGAGTTTAATATATATGTGCCGTCCTCTTCCTCATTTACCGGAAAATACCTGCCCTCGCGTGTTTTTTCCATAAGCGCATACTGCCAACGGCACGGCTGAGCACACTCGCCGCGATTTGCGTCACGGCCGGTAAGATAATTTGACAAAAGGCATCTGCCCGAAAACGACATACACATACTGCCGTGTACAAAGCACTCGATTTGCAGCTCCTTAGGAGTTTTGGCTCTTATCTCGGCAATCTCCGACAGAGATAGCTCACGAGCCGTAACTATTCGCTCGGCACCCATATTGTAAAACTCGTTCGCCGTGAGATAATTTACGATGCCCGCCTGTGTGGAGACGTGCAGCGGCACCGACGGCGCATACTTTTTGCAGTATGCCATAGTACCGATATCGGCTACAATATACGCATCCACTCCCGCGCCTGCAGTCATTTCTATAAAGTCCGGCAAAAGCGGTATTTCGCTGTTTCGCGGAAGCGTATTAAGCGTTAAATAAACCTTAACGCCCTTTTCGTGCGCTTTTTTTACCGCCTTTATGAGATCCTCTTCGGGAAAATTCTGCGGGCCTGCACGCATACCGAATGAGCTGCCGGCAAGGTAGACGGCGTCCGCTCCGAAGCGCAATGCTGCTTCAAAGCGTTCAAAATCGCCTGCCGGACTTAGTAATTCGGGTCGTCTTTTCATATTGCTCCTCTGGTAAATTACTGCGAAGCCGACTTGGCCGCCTTTTGATTGGCCTGGAGTATGGCAATGTTATTGGCCTGCCGCTCCGAATCGTTTTTCGCAAGATAAATCTTTTTATTGGTATCGTGCGCGAAGAAGTAGTAATCGGTCTTTGCGGGATTGAGTGCCGCGTTTATTGAGTCGTTACCCGGGTTGCAAATCGCACCCACGGGCAGACCCTCGCACTTATATGTGCTGTAACGTGAGGTGTAGGCGGCAAGCTCCGTGGCATTTGTAACGTTCTTCGCAATATAATCGTTGATATAGTCCGCCGTGGAGTCGCACTGAAGCGACGGATAAAGCCCCGGCTTATTGAGACGGTTGTGAAGCACCGACGATACAAGCGGCATCTGAGTCGCATCGGCAGCCTCTTTTTCTATAATGGAGGCGAGCTTTATTATATCGTCAACCGACATATTGAGCGCGTCGGCTTTTTTCTGATAATCGTCCGTCCACTTCTTCTGGAAGTTGTTTAGGAAGGTCCTTATAACGCTCGAGGCATTTTCGCCCTTATAGAAATCATATGTGTCGGGGTAGAGATAACCCTCAAGACTCCTGTAACGCTGCTCTTTATTCGGCTCATTCTTAATAAAGGTGTATTCACTGCTGAAGTCCACCTCTCTCATGGCCTTATAGATGGCGTCGGCTGAGCAAACCTCATATTTTTCGAGCTTTTCGACTATTTGGTCTGCCGTGTAGCCCTCGGGGAACGAAAGCCTTACGGTCTCGCCCGTTGACGGAGGAGATTTAAATGTTGAGAGCATCTTCTCAACGCCCATCGACTTGGTTATATAGTAAATACCCGACATATAGTTGTCATCACGGTATTTCATTATCTTTGCAAACATTTTGCAGAAATGCTTATGCTTTATAAGGCCGTTATCCTTTAATATGTTGATAACGTCGCTTGTGTTGGTCTCTGCGGGAATTGTAACAGATATAACGTTTTCGCTGTCGCGGCGTATTGCCAAAACATCGTTCATACAGCTAATCAGATACGACGACAGACAAATTGCGCATACAACGCAAACCGCTATCGTTATCCACGTTTTTTTGTTTCTTACGAAATACGCGGCTATTCTTACCGCAATTTCTTTTTCGTTTCCCTTTATACCCTTTATCGGCGGCCTTTTACGTACGGCACCCTGCTCCGACGCTTGCTCGTAAGAGGCTGTTCCGAAAGAGGCGGCATTTCCGCCGTTTCTTCCGCCGCGTGTAATTATGGGACCGAATTCGTCATCATAGCTTATTCCGCGCGGTGCCGTACCGGTTTTTTCGGGCGGCCTTTTATGAATTTTGTGTTTTTCCGGCGGTCTTTTGTGAGCATTGTGAGCGTTATGTCTTTCCGGCGCATCGGTACTGTGATGCACGGGCATATCTCGTCTGACAGGCGGTCTTTTTTGCGGAGCGTCGGTAAACTCGGAGTCAAGGTCTTTTATTTCAAGCTTAAAGGGCTTTTTGCCGCTCTTACGGTTTCTCTCAACCATATTTTTAAGCTCGGGTCTTTTCTGCTCGTCTTCCTCACGCGCATAAATATCCAAAAGATCCTTATATGAATCATCGGGAGTTCTTTTATTGTCATCCATGGGCGCTCCTCCTTTCATTAAACTCTGTGTACTTTCTTATCCGAAACAATTATGTCGGATTTAATATCGTAGCTGTCGTGCGGGATTCTCTTTATTATCTGCTCTTCGTATGCGAGCCCGATTTTTGTGCCTGAAAACGACTGCAAAAACCTGTCATAATAGCCTTTTCCGAAGCCGACGCGGTATCCGTCCTCGGAAAATACAAGAGCCGGTACTATACATATACCGTTATCAAAGGCGGTCATAATTTCACATGATGGGTTCGGCTCCATTATGCCGAACGCCCCGGGTTCAAGATCAAAAACAGAGTCTATACGGCAAAACTCCATATGCCCGAAAGCGTCAACGCATCTCGGCACGGCAACGATTTTGCCCGAAAGCACCGCCTGTTTAATTATACACGATGTGTCAACCTCGCGTGAAGACGACACATAACACAAAACGGTTTTAGCGTTTTTAAATTCATCGAGGGCAAACAGGTTGTCCGTAACAAATTTGTCACGTCTCGCCTTCTCCTCCGGCAAAAGTGATTTTCTGTACTCCTTGGCGCGTCTTCTTAAAAACGCTTTATCCTCACTTTGAGCCGTCATTTTTATCACTCGCTTTGAACAGATGTTTTTATGCTTTCGGCGACCTCGCTTCCGCAAAGTGCCTCGACTGTTTTAAGTCCGAATTCGAGAGCCACGCCCATTCCGCGCGCAGTTATTATGTTCCCGTCCCGTTCTACGGTAGCACCTGTGGCAACAGCGCCGTAAAGGTCTTTTTCAAAGCCCGGAAAGCATGTTGCGGTTTTGCCCCTCAACAGATTTTTATGGCCGAGCACGGACGGTGCCGCGCATATAGCGCAGATAAGCTTTCCGTCGCTTGAAGCGCGGTCTATAAATTCATTTACCTTTTCCGACTTTTCAAGATTTAAAGTACCGGGCATACCGCCGGGCAAAATAACCGCCTCTATGTCCTCGTTCGGAGAAACCTCGGTTGTCTCGGCGTCACACGTAATCCTGATATTGTGAGACGAAACTATTGTTTTTTTACCGACGCCCACAACCTTAACGTCTTTTTTTGCTCTTCTCAGAACATCAATCGGCGTGAGAGCTTCTATCTCTTCACAGCCGTCCGCAAGAAAAACATAAATCATTTTTTGTACCGCCGCGCGGGAATGCGGCAATCCTTTCTTTAAGCATTCAGTTCAGCGTTATCCCTGTATACACGCTGTCATTTATCTTCTCGCCTTTGATATTTTTTATCATACCTACGGCGGTGCGTTTGCAATTTTTTAATTCGGCGGCTTTTTCCTCCGGCACAGAGACAAAAAACGTATTTTCACCCGTTTTTTTCAAAACGTCCAAGGCGTTTTCATATGTTCCTCCGCATAGAAGCTCCGTGACAAAAACACCGTTTTCAGCCGGACTGTACGAGACATAAAAATCGTCTCCGAAAACTATTTTGCCGTCGTCGCCGAGAAAATCCGAAAACAGTTTTATTTCGTTTTCTCGCCACACTACACGGTTTACGCCCTTTAACAGCTTTTCTCTTTTGAGAGCTGCCTTTTTTATATCCGGCGGCTCGGTGCTTTTAATGTCGATCGGCTCACCACCGGTCAATTTAAAGACGGTTTTTTCGGCATAGAGAGCTTTATAAAAGCCGAATTTTTCGTAATAATCAAAAAGAGTCTCCGTCGCCGGAACCAAAAACAGATAATCGGCTTTTCTGTCGGCGGCAAGAGATGAAGTAAATTCCAGTAACGAACCCATTATACCCTGTTTTCTGTAACTCTCTGCGGTGGCGGCTGCATAAATATAGTATGCAAAATACTCCTTTTCGCCGAGCGAGAGCTTTTCCGGAAGCAAAAACAGTTGTGACACAACCTCTGCTTTGTCCGTGCAGATAACCGCATTTTCATAAGAAAAGCTGTTTTTGAAAAACATATCGATTGTTTCTCTGTCGTCGCCGAAGCAGCTTTGCCACAGCGAATACATCTTTTCTTTGTACTTCGGAGAAGAAAGCCGAATTTCCATAACTTATCCCTTATAAAAAGCGCGGTACTTTTGAAGAAGTATCTCCGGGTAATATGAGAGCTTTGCCTTGCGGAGCCCTTCGCTTCCCGTATCGTCCTCACGGTTTATGAATTTATAATTAGCAAGCATATTTGCCGCAAATTCACGGTTTACCGTCGGGTAAGCTCCGCGAACCGAAGCATACGCCTTTTCTATATGTGTGCAAAAAGCCGAGCTGTTCAGCTCCTCGCCGAGAGTGTAAGCCACAACCTCGCCGTCGGCGTATAAAACTCCGCCTTTGAACCCGAGCTCGTCAAAATTCGAGAACGCACGCTTTATGGCTTCAAGTTCGCTATCTATTTCATCGGGGTCCTTTTCGCGGTTTAAAGCCTCCCACTTCTGGTTCATATCAAGACATAATTGCATATTGCCGTCGTTTATCGGTTCAAAATGCCAATCGTGGTTATTTTTGAAATAAGCTATATGGTTACGCTTGCCGTGGTACTTCCTGCCGGCAAGGTCAATAAGATCGGTGGTATTGTAAATGTAATCGGCGAATTCCCTCATCTCGGTAAACTCAAACTTTCCGGGCATCATATCTTCAAGCTCACGGACATTTGACGGAGTGAGGCAGTACATGGTTAAACGCGCGCCGTCGTGATTTTCGGCATAACGTATAAGTTCGTTTACGGCGGCCTTTTTATCGCCGTCGCCGCACGGGTAAAGATACATCGGATTGCCTACGCCGTCGCGCGCCAAAAACATACCGTCACACTCGCAAATTGTATTTTCATACACGGGCGCCCATATATAAAGGTTACCGAAGCAGTACTCGCAGGCCATATCGCCCGAACGCTCCATTACGCCCGTTACCCAAGCTCTGTCCGATAATTCGGGATTTCTGAATTCAAGCAAAATTATTCTCCTAAACCAAGTTCTTTTTTTACTATACCCAATATTTCTTCGCTTATATCGGCTATGGGGCGCGGCTCACCGTTTTCGGAGCAGACCACGGTCTCCCAGCCCATTTTTTCCGCGGCAAATGCCGCCGCTTTTGCACAGCGACGCAAATACTCTACATTTGCCTCGTGGACGTCTTTTTTCACCTCATCGCCGCCGTAGCGCTTTGTCATAAGTCGCTGTGACACGTCAACCGGCATATCAAGATATATAATCCTGTCGGGCTTCGGCACGGCGAGCTTTTCGTATTCGTAATCGCAAAGCCATTTAATATAGTCGTCCCACTCGCTCTGCGGCAGCTTTACCGCCTGATGAACGGCGTTCGACGAAGTATATCTGTCGGCTAAAATGACCTTACCCGAAAGATAATCCTCTTTCCAATGACGGCTGTAGCTCGCATAGCGGTCCACCGCATAAAACGAGGACGCCGCATAGACGTTGACGCACGACGGGTCGTTTCCGAATTCGCCGCCGAGATACATTCTGACAAGCGTGCTTGACGGGTCGTCGTAATCCGGCAGCTTAATTCTCTTTGTATCGACAGACAGAGCTGCAAGCTTTTTTTGAAGAAGCTCCGTTTGGGTCGATTTACCGCTTCCGTCAAGTCCCTCTATAACTATAAGTTTGCCGGACATACCTTTTACCCCTTTTAATTTTTAATCTAAATTATTATAGCAAACAATTACATTTTTTACAACAAAAAATACACAATATTCCAAATTGCCTAAACCGATATAATGTGATAAAATATTGTAAAACATCGAAAAGGGGCAAACACACAGATGGATCTCGATAATTTGGATTTAAATAAAAGCGGAGCATTCATAATAGGCCTTTCCGACTGCGGCGAAAAAATAACCTCGGCCGGCGGCAGAGTGTCTACTCAAGAGGGCACCGTGCTCGGTATATGGCAAAAATCGCAGGACTGCGAAAAAAACGCAAAGCTTATCGACAAGGTTACGCGCTCCGGTCACAATTCGGTAGTGGAGCATACATATTTTAATCTCGCCTTTCAAAATGTCACGGCGGTTGTCGAGCAATTCGTCATCGAATTCAGGCTCGCTTCATTCACCGTAAAATCACGCAGATACGTTGATTTTTCGGATGCGGGATTTTTTATTCCCGAGGATGCGGACGAAAACTACAAAAGCCATATGGCAAAGCTCTTCGCTCTGTACAGCGAATTCTGCGAGGCCGGCGTACCCAAAGAGGACGCGAGATTCCTTTTGCCGTACTGCCTTTTTTCCAACTTCTTTTGCAGCATAAACGGGCGTGAATTTTTGCACCTGTTAAAAGCCATGCTCTACGGCAGAGGCAGCAAATACCCCGAAATAGTAAAGCTCGGGCGCGAATTAAAAGAACAGGCGGAAAAGCTCACTCCCGGCATAATGACGGGCTTTGACGAGCGCAGCAAAAATTATATGCCGGATAACCCCGACCTCTCGTTTATCGGCGACGTTCCGCGCCGCACAAACGGCAAAAAAGTCGAGCTTCTCTCATACACGGGCGACGCCGAAAAAAATGTTCAGAGAAGCGCGCTCATCTCTTACACCAACGCTTCAACCGAGGATATAGACCACATTTTATCGGACGACACGGTTGCCGACAAAATAACATACAGTCTTGTTCACTCTTCAAGGCCGAGAGCGCTCGAGGCGGCGGATTTCACACTTCGTTTCAATGACGTTTCACTCTCCGGTATAACTCACTTCACACGCCACAGAATGCAGAGTATAGAAATTCCCGAACTGATAAGAGCGGACAGAAAACGGCACATCGTCCCCGAATCGGTCAAAAAAGACCCTGAGCTGCTTCTTAAATACGAAACCGCATTCAAGGAAAACGCCGCCGAATATGAGAGACTTCGCACACTCGGCAAGAGTGAGGAAAGCCTCGTGTACTACCTTCTCAGCGGCAACACGCTCGATATAGTCACAACCATGAACGCTCGCGAATTACTGACATTTATGAAGCTGCGCACCTGCTCACGAGCTCAGTGGGAAATCAGAGCGCATGCGGTAGAGGCACTCGAGCTTTTGAGAAAAGCCGCTCCGGGGATTTTCAAATACTACGGTCCGAGCTGCTTTATTTCATCCTGCCCCGAGGGCAGATTCTGTTGCGGCAGACAGGAAGAAATGCGCAAGACATTTTCAATGTAAAATAAAAATACCGAAGCCTTGTAAATCAAAGCTTCGGTGTTTTTTTGAGCAATTTTTCCCTCTCCCTGTAATCGGGCATATACCTTTCCACGAGGGCGTAAAACCTTGCCGAATGGTTCTTTTCCTTAATGTGCGCAAGCTCGTGCACAACAACGTAATCAACGGCTTCCGGCGGATAAAGCATAAGCCTGTATGAAAAGCAAATTGAATTTTTACCGCTGCACGAACCGAATCTTGTCGCTGCGGAGGTTATTTTTACGCTTGTCGGGTAAAGTCCCATTTTCTCGCTGTAATATTCCACGCGGCGCGGCAATTCCGCGGCGGCAAGTGCGCGAAGCTCCGACACTCTCTTTTCGTCAAGCGTTTTTTCAAGAGAAAGACGGCTCTTTTGCTTTTCTATATGCTCGTTTATCCACTTTTCATGCGATAAAACAAAGTCGTCTATCGTTTTTTGCGGGCAACCGACAGGCGCCTTTACGCTTACTTTTAAATCCTTTGTCACGGTGAGCGACAGAGTTTTTCTTTTTGACCTTTTCAACTCATAATCTGTTTTCATAAAGTTCATAATATTAAAACAATTATAATCTATATTTTAAGTGTTCCGTTTTTTCGGGCAAACATAAGTATAGCATTTTCTCTGTAAAAATCAAATATTTCGGGAGGACTTAATATGTGTACCGCAGCAACATACAAAACAAACGATTTTTATTTCGGCCGCACGCTCGACTATGAATTTTCATACGGAGACGAAATTACCGTGACGCCGCGTAATTACCCGTTTAAATTCAAATTCGCGGAGCCTCTGAAGAGCCATTATGCCATAATAGGTATGGCATATGTTGCGGATAATTATCCGCTCTATTACGACGCAGCAAACGAAAAGGGACTTGCCGCGGCAGGACTTAATTTTGTCGGCAACGCATATTACGGTAACGAAAAAAGCGGTAAATGCAACGTTGCGCAATGTGAATTTATACCGTGGCTATTATGTCGATGCGCAAGCGTTGACGAAGCGAAAAAATTGCTCTCAAATGTAAATATCACAAATACGCCGTTTAACGAGTCGCTCCCCGCCGCACAGCTTCACTGGATAATAGCCGACAAAAGCGGCTGTATCGTAGTCGAGTCCGTAAAGGACGGACTTAAAGTCTACGAAAATCCCGTAGGCGTTCTTACAAACAATCCGCCGTTTGATATGCAGCTTCAAAATTTAAACAACTATATGAGCCTCAGCGCGGCCGACCCGAAAAACACATTTGCTCCCGATATAAATCTCTCGACTTATTCTCGCGGTATGGGCGCGCTCGGACTTCCCGGAGATCTCTCTTCGCAGTCGAGGTTTGTCAGAGCGGCGTTCGTCAAGGCAAATTCTCTATCCGAGGACGGCGAAGAAAAAAGCGTAAGTCAGTTTTTCCATATTCTAAATTCGGTAAGCCAGCCAAGGGGTTGCTGCAAGCTTGAAAGCGGCAAATACGAGATTACGCTTTACACATCTTGTTGCAATACAGATAAGGGAATTTACTATTATACAACGTATGACAATCATCAAATTTCGGCTGTTGATATGCATCGCGAAAATCTCGATTCTTCCGCTTTGATACGTTATTCGCCCGTAAAAGACGAGCAGATAAATTTTCAAAACTGAAAAATTACAAAGTGCGGCGGCTCTTATTTTGAGATGTCGCCGCCTTTTTAATCGCTGTAAAACCGAAACATACCGAAAAATATAAAATACAAATAAAATACTTGACAAACGCATATAATGATAATATAATAGTTAGGCACTCTGAAAGAGGGCACAACTTAATATCGCGGGGTAGAGCAGTTGGTAGCTCGTCGGGCTCATAACCCGGAGGTCGCAGGTTCAAGTCCTGTCCCCGCAACCATTTAGGAACTGTCTTTTATGACAGTTCTTTTTTTGTCGGGTTATGAGCACAATGAGCGGTGCTCGTTGGGGCGAAGCGGTGCGCCGCTGCCTGTGGCAGATTAAGGCGTGCCGCTGAGGTGAAGAAATAAGGAGCATTGCGATGCGCTCCAAGCGAGCATATGCGACTATATTTCTGAGGGGCAAGCAAGGCGCAGCCTTGTGAGATGTAACCCGAATGTCGCAGGTTCAAGTCCTGTCCCCGCAACCATATCTGTTACCGTTGTTGATACCATATCAACAACGGTAATTTTTTATTTTCCTCTTGTTTTAGGTGCTTACCGCATGAAAATTGGTGTTTTCCGATCATTTTCGGCTGAGAACTAACTGACCGACCTGTTTGTCACAGCCGCCTGCCCCCAAATCACGGCTTGGTGGTAATTGCAATCGTTATAAGGATATAAACGATAAATGATTACTTTCTATATACATAGAGCCGTCCATGGCTGGGAACACCCCCCCGGATATGGGTGGTTTTCCTCTTGTACCCACGGGACAAAAAGGACAGAAAGGACAAAATAGAACAGGCTCGGAGTATCAAAACCCTTTTCTGCCGTTCCGGGCCCGCTTTTTACTATTTTCATAGCCTCGTTACGATTCCCTTCCCGTCCTTGAAGTGGAACACGACCCGCTCATCAGCGTGGCGGGGATGACGGTGACATTTTTAGCTTTCAGCATGTGGGGAGTAAATTGGATTTGTTCTACGGTTCTCGGCATGGTTTTCTCCTTTGTATCAAGTATCGTCAGCTACATATATTGCTCGTTTCGGAGGATATAGCAAGTCCATATCATGACGAATTTAAAGGAAAATGCTGTCCCGTTTCAGGCCGGTTCTCACGGCGAAAACGGCATTTGCCTGTTCACGTGTTTGGGCGTCCAGTTCCCCCGTCCGGCCGAGGTAATCCAGCATTGCGCAGAGGATCCGATACCGAATGAATTCTTCTTGCGTCGGCACAACAGAGGCAGGAGCAGTATTTGCGTTTCCGGTTTCCATAGCTGACAAACTCCTTTCCGCAGTATTCACAGGTCAGCCGGTAATAGACTTTCCGCCGCATCTGTTCCAGATGGGCGTTCCACCATGCATTTCGGCATCGGTCGGAACAAAAGTATTTTGCCTTTCTGCCCTTCACTTGGAGTATCGGTTTCCCGCACCGGAGGCATCCAATCCGAACCGCATCTTCCGGCGAGTGGCGGCGGAAGTAAGAGCGAACGGTATTGACGGAGACTTGAATGGCAAGCGCAATATCCGTGGCTGTTTTGCCTCGGCTGCACATGATGTTCAAAATTTCGATTTCATGTTTGGTCATTTTAATCCCCCTTTGTTTGATTCCGGGGTAATTTCCCTTTTGATTTCGCCGTTTTTGTGCGTAAGGCTCCGGGCCGTTGCCCGGAGAGAAAAGGCGTAGAAATTGCGACGTCCCTTCTCCCTCGGGCGCAACGGACGAAACGGACGGATCACGTATTCAGTACGGCGGGATTTGTTACATAGATTTCCGACGGAGGTTGGTGCTTTTTTGCATTAAAATTTTTCAAAACGCCCTGTTTAAGCCACTTTCAAGACTTGAAAAATATGTATAGTGGGCGGTCAAACACATTAAAAACATAAAATTAACGAAAAAAGGTCTACATACCCATTAGAAAAAGCGTTGAAGAAAGCAAATCTTCAACGCTTTTATAATTATACTTGTTATAATTATACTTTGTGGTATAATTATATGCAGAGATACAAATACTATATCGGAAGGTTGGATATAATGAAAAAATTTGTTGACAGATTTCAAGAACTTGAAACGCTTGAAAATGAATATAACAGCAATTCATCTTCCTTCGTTGTGCTTTACGGCAGAAGAAGAATCGGAAAAACAGAACTCTTAAATGAGTTTTCGAGGAATAAAAAATGTATCAGATTTCTTGCAACGGAAGAATCTGAAAAGATGAACAGAGAAGCATTTTCATCAATCGTAAGCGAATACACATCAAATCCGCTTATTAAAAAAGCAACCCTTTCGTGGGAAGAATTGTTTGATTTAATAACAGATTATAATACAAACGATAAAAAACTCATAATCATTGACGAGTTTCAATATATAGGCAAATCGAATCCGAGTTTTATCTCCGTGCTGCAAAAAATATGGGACACGAAGCTTAAAAATAATAATGTAATGCTTGTATTATGCGGTTCGCTGATAAATATGATGTACAGCCAAACCCTGTCATACGACAGTCCGCTGTACGGAAGAAGAACAAAGCAAATAAGATTAAAGCAAATTCCATTTAAGTATTACAAAGAATTCATTGACAGCACGGATGAAAAATTCTTAATCGAAGCGTATTCCGTCACCGGCGGAGTTCCCAAATATATTGAAATGTTTGAGAGCAGCGACGACATCTATACTGCCATAAAAAATTCTATTTTGAATTCTCAAAGTTACTTATATGAAGAGCCGGAATTTTTATTGAAAAATGAAGTTCAAGAAGTCGGAAGTTATTATTCAATCATCAAAACAATAGCCTGTGGCTGCGAACAGTTAAGCGATATATCAAATGCGTTGGAAATAAAGGCAACAAATTTGCCAAAATACTTAAGAGTTTTAATTGACCTTGATATTATAGAAAGGGTTGTTCCCATAACGGAAGATAAGCCCGAAAAAAGCAAGATGGGGCTTTATAAAATCAAGGATAACTATATAAGATTTTGGTTTAAGTTCGTATATCCTTATAAATCATACATTGAAAGCGAGCACATAGATTTTGTTCTTGATAAAATTAAAGAGGGATTTATAAAAAATCATGTTGCTTATGTGTATGAGGATATTTGCAAAAATCAATATCTTCCTGAGTTGATTATTAAAAACGTTTTCGGTTTCACTCCCACAAAAATCGGCAAATGGTGGGACAGAAAAGATACAGAAATTGATATTGTCGCAACAGATAATTTCAATAACATCATCTTCGGCGAATGCAAATATACCAAAAAGCCGCTTGATGTTAATGTGTATTACGATTTGCTTGAAAAAGCGAAAAAAGTAAATTGGAATAAACAAAACAGAAATGAATACTTTGTGTTCTTTTGCATTAACGGCTACACAAAAAAAATGCAAAACCTTGCAAAAGAAAATTCAAATATCGTTTTGTATTGAAATAAATACAAGTCTTGTAAAACAGCACTGATGCTTAATTGAGTATTGAGCAAGTCTGTAAGAAATGGTTAATAGAAAAACAGCCTCCTGTGGTAGAATTAAAATAGCTACCATGGGAGGTCTTGTTATATTACTGAAATACAGACATCTAAAGGATTATGAGAAAAAGCCAATTGAATATATAGCAATCTATTTTTGTTTTAAACATAACCATACACCCAAATCATAATTGTTAGCATAACTACAAAGCAAAATGAGCTTGCTGTGAAACAAACTCCTATCATTTATGTTTCTATATTATTTATAAATTCAGGATTATATTTTTCCTTCAGCAACTTATTAGTCGTGGTTGACACTACTTTTACTTCAGAATGTACAACTTTCTCTCCCGGTTTATACCCAGCATTAATATACATATAAATGCAGAAAAATAACGCTATTTGTGAGACAAATGAATCCACTGCAAAGATTCTATATTTATGCAAATCGTTGTGTACAACACAATCCTTTTCTATTTGAGCAATCTGTTCTTTTCCATTATAAATAGGTGACTTGCTTCCTTCATTACCAAAACCAATAGGGAAAAGATCAAATATCATTCCATTCAGTTTCATTTGATGATAATCAAATTTTTTAAATAATCCACCATTGAATTTAGTTTGATAAACAGTTCCATCAGGAATGTCCCCTTTATAGATCAAGTATGGTCGAAACGGATGATCAACTTCTATATTATCCATTTTCCCATAAACCATCGTAAAAGGTTGTTCGTAAATTGTTCCTTGTATTTTTGCCTCCATTGAACCTAATCTGCCTTGGAGTGAAAAATTTCCTATTTTAATATTTTGGCGTTCAATTATAAAACTCGCAGAAAACAAGTCCTTTGAAACCTGTATTACGTCAAGTATCATATATTCACCTTATTCTCTTGGAACAATTGAACCGTCCTTGATTTCAAGCTCTCCAAGTTTATCTAATACATTCTGTCTAAAATTCAACTCATCCTTATCTTGAAATCCGATAAAATACACAGTATCTATTGCATCTCTATTAAAGAAAAACATTGATGAAGGATCAACAATTCCTTCTGGATAATAACAAGCAGAATAATCATATATTGCATTTTCTCCATCTTTAGCTTGAATGCGACCGCACACCATTATCTTTTTGTCCCCGCCTTTTAACAAAACGACAGAACCTATAGGCAACAAATTTTTATACATATATCTTTACCTCCATAATGTCAATTTAATTATATCAAATTTATTGCATTTTTTCAATTACCAGAGTGAAAAATCGCTCCAATCAATACTGATTTCTACTCCAGCTCCTAAGCCTAATCCTGCACCGATTTTACCAGAAGCACTACCGGCTGTAACTCTTCCTTCAGCGCTTACACCTGCTCCGCCTGCTTTTCCGGTTACTCCGGCATCAATTTTAACTCCGAAAATTGTAAATCCTCCGGAGACTTTTCCTTGAGCTAAATAAGCTTCAGCTCCAACCTTACCTTTAGCTCCTACTGCAGTCTTGGTTTGGCCTGTTGTTTCGTCTTTATAGGTAATCTTCCCAATGCTACCACTTGCTTCAGCTTCAGCTCCCAATAAAGTTCCGCTACCTTTAATATGCCCATTGAATTCATCTGTACCAAATTTTGCCTCCGCACTTCCTTTAGCTGCAGCAGCTTCGGCTTTTAATTTTGCATCTAATGTTGGCGAAAACTTACCGTCCTTGTATAATGTTGCTCCGATTTTACCAGTAGCTCCAACACTGCCAACTGTGCCGCTAAGTTCTCCGCCAACCAAACCAACATTTCCTTTAAGCTTTCCCTTAGCAAGATGCCCCTCAGCTTCAACGCTTTTTTCAATTCCTGCATCACCTTTTCCAGGATTCCACTTAGCGCTTGATTTAGTTTTAATTGAACCACCAATTACGTCACCTTCGGCTGAACCCGATGAATCAAAGCCAAATATTGAACCTTCAGTTGCGGCCTTCCTTCCGAGTACAGCACCTTCAATTTTCCAGTCATCCTTAAGAATTTTTTTAAAAGTGCTTTCCTCTTTGTCTTTATCATCAACTTGAGCCTTACTTGATGCCTGCTGGCTAAGTTCCGAGCCACCAGTTGTGCCAAGCCCCAACCCGATAATACCCAGGCCGCTTATTTTGCCTGTCAGAGTATTCTTCATTCCCATAACACGGACATCAGCGTTGTGATAATTATTTGCGCCTTTTTCTACCATATTTTTAATAGATACAATTCGGCTTTCAATATTGGATAATTGAGATGAAACACTTGAGAGCCTATTACCAATATTATTTCTGTTAGCAACTCTTC
>OJAM01000171.1_pt1 | contig 31485 bp, 28 predicted proteins | sample 1589071 | NCBI WGS metagenome assembly OJAM01 (sample SAMN03283243) | human gut metagenome | biome: human-associated habitat; material: feces | host: Homo sapiens | place: Peru | collected 2012
CCCGCCGAAGACAGGTCGGAGGCCATGTCGCCGAAGGAATTGTCGCAGGTGCCATAGCCGGCGCCGTGCATGAAAACCACACCGGGACGTCCGTTCCCAGCCCCTTTCGGTTTGCGGATCAGCACTTTGATGTTCTGTATCTCACCGGTGGAAGGCCGTTTCGCTTTGATGGTGACGTACCGTTTCGCCACCTCGTAATCGCCTTTTTTCGCCAGTTTTTCGCCGGATGGATTGGCGAAGGTCACGGCGGTGTTGGCGTCAAGCGTTTCGATGGTCTGCTCGGTCGGCTCGTAGTTCCATGTGGATGCCGTCAGATTGGCCACGGACACCAGAATGCCCAGCAGCATGATGAAAATAGGCAGGTTGACCATGAGTCGCCGCCCGCGCGTCCACGGTTGATGTTGCGGTTGCGGACGCGCGGGCGATGAAGCCGATTCTTGCCGTAATGATTGGCTGGCGGCTGATGATTGACGTTCCTGCTCTGACACGCCGCTCATTCTACCGGCCTTTGCTGAGAAGCCTGCGATTGCATGCTACCGACGGCACGCTGGAACATGGCTTTCAGCAGTTGCCGTTTTGCGTCACCGGCACGACCACCGGACCGGTGGCGGTGGCAGGCAACTGACCGTCGGCCTCCATCTGCGCGGCGATCTCCTGCGCCTTGGCGAGCAGGGTTTCCACGATCTGGTCTTCCGGCACGGTCTGGATGACCTTGCCCTTGATGAAAATCTGCCCCTTGCCGTTGCCGGAGGCCACGCCCAAATCGGCTTCGCGAGCCTCGCCCGGACCGTTGACGATGCAGCCCATGACGGCCACGCGAATCGGCGCGGTCACGTCCTTCAACCCTTCGGTCACCGCGTTGGCCAGCTGAATCACGTCCACCTGGGAACGGCCGCAGGACGGGCAGGAGATGATGTCGAACTTACGCGGGCGCAATCCCATGTATTCCAGCAGCTTGCAGCCCACCTTCACTTCCTCCACGGGAGGCGCGGACAGTGAAACGCGGATCGTATCGCCGATGCCTTCGGCCAGCAGCGCGCCGAATGCCAGGCAGCTTTTGATTGTGCCCTGCCAGGTCGGGCCGGCTTCGGTGACGCCCAAATGCAGCGGCCAATCGCCCTTGGAAGCCAACAGACGGTACGTCTGCACCATGGTGACCACATCATGGTGCTTGACGGAAATCTTGAAATCGTGGAAGCCGACGTCTTCGAACATGCGCGCTTCCTTCATCGCGGACGCCACCAGCGCCTCCGGTGTCGGGCCGCCGTATTTGGCGTACAGCTCCTTATCGAGCGAACCGGCGTTCACGCCGATGCGCAGGGAAATGCCCGCATCCGTGGCGGCCTTGCAGATCGAAGGGCCGACCTCGTCGAATTTGCGAATGTTGCCGGGGTTCACGCGCACGGCCGCGCAGCCGGCGTCGATGGCCTGGAACACGTACTTGCTTTGGAAGTGGATGTCGGCAATCACCGGAATCGGCGATTTTTTGACGATTTCCGGCAATGCGTCGGCATCATCCTGGCTTGGCACGGCCACACGCACGATATCGCAGCCGGCCGCGGTCAGTTCCGCGATCTGCTGCAGGGTGGCCGGCACGTCAGCCGTCAGCGTATTGGTCATGGATTGCACTGAAATCGGCGCTCCCCCGCCGACCGGCACCGGGCCGACCATGATGCGGCGGGATTTGCGGCGCGGATGCAGCGGGCTTTCGCTGATGGCCGCGTCACCGGTTTTGCGGAACGGTTTTTCGATTTCTGGCATACGTGATCCTTGCATGTGCGAGGCGCGTTATGCGCCCCGCGATGGTTCTTACGATTGCTTGTGCTCTTTACTTGTTTATCAGCTTGTCGGCGCGGGCGCGAGCCTCCTGCTCGAGTCGGCTCATTTCCTCCACGGAAGCGAACAGCGGGTTGCCGCGCAGTTCGGCGTCCATCTCGTCAAGCACTTCGCGCACGGTGTTGACGATGCCGAGGTATGGCAGACGGTGTTCGAGGAACGCGTGGACGGCCTGCTCGTTGGCCGCGTTGAGCACGGCCGTATGCTTTTCGGACGATTCGAGGCAGTGCCGGGCCAGGTTCACCGCGGGGAACGCCTCGTTGTCGAGCGGCTCGAACGTCCACGTGGCCGCCTTCGTCCAATCGCATGCGGCGGCGACGTTTCCGAGACGTTCCGGCGCGGACAGGCCGAGGGCGATCGGCAGGCGCATGTCCGGCGGCGAAGCCTGCGCGATGGTGGCGCCGTCGCGGAATTCCACCATGGAATGCACGATGGATTGCGGGTGCACGGTCACGTCAATGCGGCTCGGTGGCACATCGAACAGTCGGCTTGCTTCGATGACTTCAAGACCTTTGTTCATCAGCGTGGACGAGTTGATGGTCACGACCGGCCCCATGTTCCATGTGGGGTGGTTCAAGGCCTGTTCCGGCGTGATGTCGGTCATTTGGTCGCGCTTCCAGCCGCGGAACGGACCGCCGGACGCGGTGACGACGAGCTTGGACACTTCGCCGTGCGTGCCGGAACGCAACGACTGCCAGATGGCGGAATGTTCGGAATCGACCGGATTGATCTGCTTGTCGCGTACCTGCGCGCTAAACAGCAGGTGTCCGCCGGCCACCACGGATTCCTTGTTGGCCAATGCCAGCTGGGAGCCTGCCTGCAGTGCCGCGATGGACGGTTCGAGGCCGATGGAGCCGGTGATGCCGTTAAGCACCACGTCGGCGCCGGAGCCTGCCATGGCGATCACCGCGTCAGGGCCGGCTGTGATGTTGACGTTGCCTGCGCCGGCCTGTTCCAACGCCTCACGTAGCGCGGGGACGGCTTCCTTGTAGAAGATCGCGACGGTTGGCACATGGAATTTCGCCGCCTGCTGCGCAAGCAGTTCGACATGTGCTCCGCCCGCGGCGAGACCCGTCACGGTGAAGCGGTCGAGATGACGTGAGATGACGTCAAGGCCTTGGGTGCCGATGGATCCGGTGGAGCCCAGAATTACTACGGTTGATGGTTGCATGGGTTATGCGCTGCTCTCCGTATGATATGCCGATGTTCCGGCATTGGTTTGGACTATGTAAGTTGGGACTGTGTAGTCGAGGCTGTGTAGTTGGGATTGTGTAAACGCGAGAACAGGCTGACGATTCCGCCAGCCTGTTTATTACCGTTGGTTCACTCGAAGGACGGGAACGACAGATCCGGAATATCGAGATTGTCGTCGTTGCCCGACGCCGGGAAAATCGACCTGAAAGCCGGGCTTGGTTCCGGCTTTTTGTCCTCCTGCTGCTTGTCCGCATCGGGTTCGGCGGACGGTTCAGTTGCCGGGGCAACTGCCGGTTCTACGGCAGGTTCAGCCGGAGCGGCCGGTTCAGGCGTGAAGGATGGCGGCACCGAGGCTGCGAGGGAGCTCAGGCTCGTCGAACCGGTGGTGACCTGAGGCAAGTCGGACGCGGACAGGCTCGGAACCTGCGGCGTGAACGTGTTTTCCGTCTGGTTCGTCTCATTGATGGTGTGGGCCAGATGCGCCAACGCGGCCAAAGACGGATCCTGCTGCGGCTCGGGTTCAACCGGAGCCGGCGAGAATGCCGGAGCGGCTGGAGCCTGCGAATCGGTCGCGGTCGGAGCCGGAGCCTTTGGCGCGGCATCTTCCATCGCATCATCGGCAAGCGGATCGAACGCCTGGGTCTCTTCAACGGCGCTCGGCGCGGAAGAAGCGGAATCGGTCTGCGGCTGGAACACCGGCGGAACCACCGGAACCGCAGGCGGAGTGTTCATCGGCGTGGCAGGCACGCTCACCGGGGAGGTGACCGCGGACGTGAAGATCTCATGCTCGGCCTTGTTCAGCGCGTCGAAGGAATCCTCTTCGCTCGGCGTGACGGTTGGCACAGTAGGAGGAACCGGAGCAGCCGGAACCGTGGCGGAAGGAGCTGCGAACAGCGGTGCGATCATCCGGGTTTCGCCAGCTGCGGAATCGCCGGAAGCCGGGGCAACGGACGGTGCGGCCGCGGCCATCGCCTCTTCGGAGGGTTCACCGACGAAATCCGCGACGCGCGCATACGATTCGAGTCGGGTCAGCAACTGCGCGCAGGCGGCCAGATAGTAATCCACCTGACGTTCGTCGTATCCCCTCTTGCCTTTGCGCTGAGTGAAGATCACGTTGCTCAAGGTCTGGGAATTCGTGTCGGCGATCGCCTTGGCGTCCGCTTCACTGACTTCCTCAACACCCAGCTCGCCGGCGGCTTTCGTCAGGCACTTGTCGATCACGCTGTCGACCTGCTTGCGGTCGTAGCTCGGATTCTTGCCCTCGCCCGGCTTGAACCGTTGGCCATGCTCGCGTTCGGCATGCGCGTCGAGCTTCTTGAACAGGTCCTCGGTCTGCGCCTTCCATGCCACACGGCCATGCTGGGAGATTTCCCACGTGGTCTGCTTGTCGACCACGGCACGTTCCAGACGGGCAAGCGCGGCATCCACTTGGGCGATCACATAGCCGCCCTTGACCAGTTCGAAGGAGACGTTCTGAATATCATGCTGGGTGAGTTGCGCGCCCTCACCTTCATACAGCATGTGCGCACGTTCAAGGAAAGCATCCACCTGTTCCGCATCGTAGCCCCACTTTCGCTTCGCGGCATGAGCGATTCCCGATGCGTTCTTCTCGGTTTCAGGTTCCTGTGCCATTGGCGTTCGACCTCCTGCTACACGTATTAACGTCACTACTTTACGTGATTGATTCGACGCAGACGCCGCAAAAGATGAAAATTCAGTGAATCGACACGTGCGGCTCATCGCTCACACGGCGGTTTCGTACCGATCAAGCGGCATCATATCCGCCATGCCGACACACGAGTGCGGCTCATCGCGCGGATACGGTACAGTAGTTCGTTGCGGGCGATTAGCTCAGTTGGTTAGAGCGCCACCTTTACACGGTGGATGTCGGGGGTTCGAATCCCTCATCGCCCACTTTTCTCAACGCCGTGAAAAATCAAGGAATCGCATATCATCCCGCGTAATATCAACGCGCGCACCCGTGTTTTGCCCACATTCCGCCCACGTTTTGTTTGTGTTTTGCCGGAAAGTCCACGTAATAGCGAAATCCCCCAAACCCAATGGGCTCGGGGGATTTTCGTATACGCGAGAAAAATCGCGAAAAGTCTTGGTTTACTTGCCCTTGCCGAACGCGCGCAGATGAATACCGTTCCAATCGGAGCTGACGGTCAGCGGAGTGGCGGCATTCATGCCGGCGGTCTTGGCCGCGGACTGCACGGTGCTGGAGCTTGCGGCACCCGGACGTCCCGGCTTCGGAGTGAGCACCCACAGCGGGCCGTCATCGCCGAGAACCGCATAGGCGTCGACAATGGTGTCGGCCAGTTCGTCCTCATCATCGCCATCACGCCACCAGATGATCACACCATCGACTGCGGAGTCATAATCCTCGTCGACCAGCTCCTCACCGGTCAGTTCCTCGATCTTGGCGCGGATCGAGTCATCCACATCATCGTCCCACAGCCATTCCTGTACCAGGTCGCCGGCGTGGAAACCGAATTCTTCAGCGTTATCAGATGCCGTTTGATTCACGTTCGTCAATATACCAACACTGCTCGAACATATACGTTACGAACGCCGGAATCGCCCACTTTTCGAGATGAAACGGCGATTTCCGCCTGTATCACGCCTATCTCCTTCCGCCGCACGCTCATTGCTTGACGGTGCATTGCGGCAGTGAACCGCCTTTACCATCGCGGATGGCGACCAGCGCGTCGTACGCCTCGTCCAACGTGCCCACCTTCACCACGTGGAGGCCCTGTGGCACGTGCCCGACCACGTCGGAGCAGTTGGATTCCGGGGCAAGGAACCACGTGGCCCCGTCGCGCTTCGCGCCGATCATCTTCAACCGGATGCCGCCGATCGCGCCAACCTTGCCTTCGGCGTTCATCGTGCCGGTACCCGCGATGGTCTTCCCGCCGGAAAGCTGCTCTCCGGTCACCTTGTCGATCAGACCGAGCGTGTACATCATGCCCGCGGACGGGCCGCCGATGTCGTCGACGTGCATGGACACCTTCATACCGGACACGTCATAACCGTGCGCCTTGAGGAACCGCTTCGCGGCCGTGGCCGCGGCGTTCTGCGATGAGGACATCTCCTTGTCGCTTTCCTTCGCATAGTCCTTGGCGCTTTGTCCGACGGGGAACACGGCCTCCTGCGGAATCACCGTGGCCTTCGGATTGGCCCATGCCAGCAACGCCTGCGCGTTGGTCACAGGATATCCGGGAACGCCTGAGGCGTTGACGGTGACGAGCAGTAGTTTGCCGGAGTCCTTATGCGTCTTCACGCCGGACACGTCGATGACCTGCTTGCCTTCGACTTTTCCGAGCACGTCCTGGGTCGGTCCCGGCTCCTGCACCACGTACGCGCTGGGCGCAATAAGCACCAGCACGCAGAGCACGGCCACGATCGGTCCGGCGAGATATCGCCAAGGGCGAACATCGAACCACCGTCCGACCTGACGCCAACGTCGTCTGATACGTGGCAGAAGGCCTTGAGACGACCCGTTACGTGTGCTTTTGGCGTGAACTCGCTGTGTTTCCTGCATATCGGCCATGCCTCCCATACTATGGAAGGCAACGAACTTAACAATCGCGTGGAACAAAGGCAGGAAACGGTATGGATGAGAATGCGATCCGCCAGTGGCTTATCGATTGCTTCGGACCGATTCAGGGCGAGATGGCATGGAACCAGCTTTCCAACATGCCGGAAGCCGTACGCGACCAGCTGATGAGTCAGGATCCGAGCACGCTGCCCAAGCCCGAAGAGGTCAAGTCCATGATGCAGGCGTTCACCGCCGGCGGACTCAACACCATGGGAGATATGCAGCAGGCCGTGGAACAGGGGCCGATCAACATCAAACTGGCGAAATCGCTCGCGTTGCAGCAGGCGAATGGTGCCGGATCGGACAGCAGCGTGAACGCCGAAACCGGCGAAATCGCAAGACGTGCCATCAGCGAGGCGAACCTGTGGCTTGATACCGCTTGCGAATTCAACCCGGCGCAAGGCGAGACGCAGCTGCTCACCCGCGCCGGCTGGGTGGAGGACACAATCGACGCGTGGGCGCAGTTCGCCTCCCCCGTGGCCGAATCGATGAACGACGCTCTGGCTTCGATTCTGTCGCAGCGTTTCGGCGACGGCGAAATACAGACCGAGATTTCCGGGGTTTTCGCAGGCCCCATCGAAATTCCGATTCCGGACGAAATGAAAAATCCGGCGAAGCTGATGCGATTCGTCGGCAACACGTCGTTCGCCATGCAGTTGGGGCGTGCCGCCGGCGACCTGTCCCATGAGGTGCGCGGCAGCTTCGATCAGGGCATCGCGCTGCTGAAGAATCCCGCCGGCGGACTGATCGTGCAGAACGTGACCGAATACGCGAAGTCGCTGGACATCGACGTGAACGAAGTGATGGGCTATCTTGCGCTGCAGGAGCTTGCGCATGCCAGGCTGTTCGCCTCCGTGCCGTGGCTGATGCCCCGCTTCGAGGCGCTGCTGGGCAAATACGCGCGTGGCATCACCATCGACATGGATGCCATGGAGGAGCAGATCCGTGAGGCGGAGTCCATCGATCCGGATTCCATGGCCAGCGCGGTGAACATCACCAAGGTGGCGTTCCCGGACACTCCGGAGCAGAAGCAGGCCATGAAGGCGTTGGAGAATCTGCTTGCCTTGGTGGAGGGCTGGGTGGATGCCGTCGTGTGGCGTGCGGGCATGGCGCATATTCCGCATATCGAACAGCTTCGTGAGATGTTGCGCCGCGAACGCGCCATCGGAGGCCCTGCGGAACGCACGTTCGAAAGCCTGATGGGCATGCAATTGCGCCCCAAGCGCATGCGTGAGGCGGCCGCGCTGTGGGAAAGCATCGGCGCGCAGGAAGGCCCCGAGGCGCGCGACGCGAAATGGTCGCATCCGGATCTGCTGCCGCAGTTGCCGGACGAGCAGTCCGAGGATAGCTCCAACGAAGAGAACGGCGCCGCATCCGCCACTACCGGTACGGAACAGACCACGGCGCAACAGGATATTCCGGACAGCATCGATTGGGATGCCGAACTGTCCAAGCTGCTCGACGAGGAAGAGCACAAGGGCGATGACGCCGATGGCACGAACGACGCCGACGGTACAGATGACGCCGGCGATACGAACGCTTCCGGCGACCCGCAGTCACCGGAAGAAGCGTGATTTCCTGCGCCCGCGATCGGACCCATCGTCCTCGCGGGCGCGCGCATAGGACACGTCGAGCGTGTCTTCGGCACGCGTGACCGCCACGTACATCAATCGCCGTTCCTCTTCCAGAAGGTCGCCTTCGGGCGGTGAACCGTATGGAATCAGCCCTTCGGAGCACCCGATCAGGAACACGTGTTTGAATTCCAGGCCCTTGGAGGCATGGATGGTGGAGATGGTCACGCCTTTAACGTCGCCGCCTGCGCCAAGTGCTTCCAACATGGCCAAGCGGGTCTGAGCGTCATCCGCGAGCGCGGAGTTCTGCCATCCGCTGTCTCGTTTGACGCGGTAGCGCAGGTGTTGTTCGCCCAGTGCCCGGCAGAGGATTTTCTGCTGCGCGTTGACTCGGGTGAGGATGGCGCAGTCGCCCGGAGATGCTCCCTCGTCCACGAGTCTGCGGATGCGTGCAGCCACGCCCCGGGCTTCTTCGAGATCGCTGTTGTAGATGGTTTGCGAGACTCGGCGGCCTGGGTCTCGCTTGGAGTTGAGTTTGAGATAGTCGGCGCGTTGCGGTGAGGCTTCGAGCACGCGGTTGGCGTAGTTGACGATCTGCGGGGTGGAACGGTAGTCGTTGTTGAGTCTGACGTCGGCGGTGAGGGGGCCGAATTCGGAGGCGAAGTTGAGCAGGTTGTAGCTGCTGGCTCCGGCGAACGAGTAGATGGTCTGTGCCGGGTCGCCTACCACGCAGATGTTGCGGTTGTCACCGAGCCATCGGGTGAGCAGCCGATGCTGCAGGGGCGAGACATCTTGGTATTCGTCGACGGTGAGCCATGTGATGCCGGAGCGGATGTTGGCCGCCACGTCTTCGTCGCTTTCGATGAGGTGGCAGGTGATGAGCAGGATGTCGTCGAAGTCGATTTCGTTGCGATTGGTTTTTTCGGTTTCGTAGGCTTTGTAGACGTCCACGAATTGGCTTGGTTCCAGTCCTGCCGGCGGCTGGTGGTGGATGGCCGCGCAGACGCGTTCATAGTCTTCCGGCGCGATGAGTGAGATTTTGCACCAGTTGATTTCGGCTTGCAGGTTGCGCACGGTGTCGTCGTCCACCTGCTGGGTGGTGACTCGGCGTAGGGAATGTTCCACGATTTCGCGCGGATTGCGTGAGATGAACGGCATGGGCCCTTCGCATACGTCTGGCCAGATCCGACGGAGTTGGTGTAGTGCCGCGGAGTGGAAGGTGGCGGCTTTGACGTCGGATGCGACGTCGAGTTGGGATAGTCTGTTGCGCATCTCCGCGGCCGCTTTGACGGAGAAGGTCACGGCGAGCGTGGCGTGCGGATCCCATGCCTTGATGGCGCATGCGTAGGCGATTCTTCGGGTGACGGTCCGCGTTTTGCCGGCACCTGCGCCGGCGATGATACGGACGGGTCCGCGCACGGCGGTCGCCGCCATGCGCTGCGCATCGTCCAGTCCGTCGAGAATCGCTTCCGCTGTTGCATCCATATGCTCCATTGTGGCAGATTGCGTGACGATACGGACGCCATCGGCGCGATTAACCGTGAATTCGTGGCAAGTCGCGCCCTTATTAGCCTTCAGTGTGTATTAAGGTTGGAATTGTGACCGAACGAAGCAGATTTATGATGGCCGCCTTGGCGAGCGCGGCGATGCCGAACGCCACCATCGCTGGCACGCGTGACAGCGAGCAGGTCAACGCCACCGACAAGGGGTATGGCATTGATCATGCCGTGGTGCAGGACGCCGCGGGCAAGTTGTATGACACGTTCGCTTCGAACACGCCGAAGGGACGCAAGCGTCTCGCTGGTCGCGTGCGTGCCGCGCAGACGTTGATGGGCAACCGCGAGTTGGGCGGATTGGGGTTCGACGTCGATCGCGTTCTGGCGTTCTCCAACGGCGAACAGGAGAGGTCCGTCACAGGAGACGTTTCCGTGATGATCGCCACGCATCATGATGGTCAGGCGCGTCCGCTGACGCTGCTGACGTTGGACGACTGTGCCAGCGTGGGCACCGCGTTGGGCGCGATACACCGTCTTCGTCCGGATTTTCTGCAGGAGGCCGGCTATCCGGTGTTCTCCACGGGGCAGATTCGCGCGCAGCTGACCGCATGGATCAAGCGTTTGCGTCAGGCTGGCCATGTGCCGCAGGAGATCACGACGAGCTGGTCCGACGTTCTTGAAACGGACGGCCTGTGGTCGTTCGCCACTTGTCCGGTGCATGGTGGCCTGTCCGACGGCGATGTGCTGTTCTCGGGCTCGTCGATCACCGCCATCACGAACTGGCAGGATATGCAGGTCAATGATCCGGCACGTGATTTGGCGTGGATTTTCTCCAAACTTGACGAAAACCACCGTAATGCGTTGCTCAGCGCGTATGGACGCATGCTGGGCAATCGTCTGGATGATCTGATCATGCTGCGCGCCAACCTGTGGCTGCAGATGGAACAGGTGGGCGATTTCATCAGCGCGCTGAATCAGGCCGATAGCGTCAAGATCATGCAGTTCAAGGCGCAGGTGGAGCGTTTGGCTCACCAGTTGGGTATGCTCACCGCGAAGAACCATAGGCCGAGCGAGACGCGTCAGGACGAGCAGAAGGCCGGCAACCGTCCGCCGAGCACCATCACCGTGGGCACGCTGTTGGACGAATCGGAACGCCGCAGGCAGGCGGTGGCGCAGCAGAGCAACGATGCCGACGCGACCGGCGAACGTCATATCGACGCGACCGATATGGATGATGACAGGACCGGCGATTTCGATGTCACCGGCTCCCAGCCCGTCCGTAAGACGAAGCAGATCGTCGATGACGTCACGGAAGCGTTCGATGTGACCGCCGCCGAACATATCGCCTCCGCCGGCATGGTTTCCGGCAGTGCCGATTCGGACGATACGAGCGAACGTGAGGAATCCCCCGTCAGCACGTTCGTTCCGGAGCAGTCCGCGAAGGAGCGTCACGAGTCGTTGCCGTCCAGTTCGACCATTGTGATCAGCACGTTGCAGACCGCCGATGGCAGCGACGACACGAACGAGGAGGAAATTCCTCAAGCCCATAGCGAAGCGGCGACCATGCTCATTCCGCTGCTCGAACGCGATGAGGCCACTATGCAGAAGGCCAAAGCGGAGGTCGACCGGCTGCAGGCCGAGGACGCCACCGATGAGAAACCGCGCGTAGAATAAGCGCATACATTGCAAACGAATTTGCACACGAACACCCTTACAAGGAGCATCATGGATATCGAACTGGGCATTCAGAACGTGGCGCGCACCGTCACCTTCAGCACCGAGCAGAGCGCCGACGAAGTGAACAACGTCATCGCCGAGGCCGTGGAGAATGGCAAGACCATCAACCTGACCGATGACAAGGGCCGTCGCATCGTGGTGCCGGCCGGTTCTCTCGGCTATGCCATCATCGGTTCCGAAACCAAGCACGCCGTCGGCTTCGGCAATCTCTGATCGCCACCAACAAACGCGTTGGACACGTTCCATATGAAAAAGACGTCGGACCATATCAGGTTCGGCGCCTTTTTCATATTCGATTCATGTATCCGGTTCACGCTTGGAAATTCCATATCCGGATTTCATGCGGCATGTGAGCTGCCGACGCGACCGATCAAATCCACACCCCGATGCAGGATTTCGCGTACGGTGTCGTCGTCGGTAAGGTTCTCGCCCAGACCGTTCGGCTTGCCTTTGCCATGCCAGTCCGAGCCGCCGGTCACCAGCAGATCGTGCCGTGCCGCAATCGTCAGCAATCGTTCCCGCTGTTCCGGAGGATTGCCGCGATGCCATATTTCCAAGCCGTCCAAGCCGTCGGCGATCATCGCGTCAAGCTGCTCGTCGGACAGCAGCCGGCGGTTGCGTTGCGGATCGCCCGCATGCGCGGCGACCACCACACCGCCCGCCCCCTTGACGGCGGCGATGACCTCGTGCGTCGACGGCGCTCACCGCGTCGGCGAACGCGTCGGAACGCGTCTCGTATACGCCCGCCGCGACCAGCGCGTCGGCGATGTGCGGACGGCCGATTGTGGTGCGCTCCCCTTCCTTCACTTGGGCGAGCACATCGTCCCACGTAATCGGAAAATCCTGCGACAGCCGCTCAACCATGCGTTTCGTACGATGTAATCGCGCCGCACGCGTGTTGGCGAACATGCTGGAAATATGCTCGTTGGACGGATCGTATTGGAAGGCGAGCATGTGCACGGACACATCTTCGTCGACGGCGGTGATTTCCGTGCCCAGCAGCAACGGCAAACCGATTTCCTCCGAGGCTTCCGTCGCCTCGTCCCAGCCGGCGGTGGTGTCATGGTCGGCAATCGCCACACCATGCAAGCCAAGCTTCCTTGCCTGCTCCACCAGCGTGCGTGGCGTCTCCGTACCGTCGGAAAAGACGGTATGGCAATGAATATCCCAACCTTGTGCGGGTGGTTCCGCGTAACTCACGTGACTCATATGACTATCGTAAGCTCGAATCCGCGGTTCTTCGCGTAGACTGAGACATGACAACGTTTGTATTTTGATTTTCCAAGGATTGACGATGAGCGATTTTGAAGGCCAGGCCGCTGTGGACGCAGCCGATGACGAAACGAGCGTCGGCACAGCCGTCGCCATGGACGACGACTACACGAAGCCGCGCGGATGGCGCCACGGCGCCACGTGGACGTATCTGATCATGCTGCTCGCTTCGGCGGTGGCATTGCTCGTATCGTTCATTCTGTCGGCGGACACGCTGAAAATGGCACGCAATCCCGGGCAGAAGCTCAACTGCGATGTGAACGCCGTGCTGTCCTGTTCCACGGTGGCCGAATCCTGGCAGGCGGAAATCGTGAAGTTCGCCGGATTGAGCTTCCCGAACGCGTTCTTCGGCATTGCCGCCGAATCGGTGTTCGTGACGATCGCGGTGATCGGACTGGCCAAGGTGGCCGTGCCGCGTTGGTTCGCGCTGTGCACATGGCTTGGAGGCCTTGCCGCGTTGGCGTACTCGTATTGGCTGACCACGCAGTCGCTGTTCGTCATCAACGCGATGTGCCCGTGGTGCCTGGTGCTGATGTTCTCCACCACCGTGCAGTTCATGGCGTTGTCGCATGCCACGGTGGCCGTGCAGGACATGCCGTCCGGCCATGCTGGATTGCGCAAGTATTACCGGCTGAATTTCGATCTGATGGTCGATGTGGTGTGGATTGTGGCGTTGATCGTGGTCATTCTCGTCAAGGACGGCCCGATGCTGTTCGCCTGATACGGTTTGCATAGAGCCTTTTACGATGAAGGCCGACCCTGCGGGGCCGGCCTTTTGCCTATCCGCTTTTCGTTTGCTGCCGCAGCGGTTACAGCAGTTCGATTTTGCCCACGATGGTGGCGCTGCCGGTAAGCTTCACGTCTTCGTCGGTCACGTCGACGCGCAAGGTGCCGCCACGTACGGTGATGGTCCAATGGTCGATGCCGGTTTTGGCACGCAACGTGATGGCGGTGGCGCATAGGCCCGTGCCGCACGACAGGGTTTCGCCGCAACCGCGTTCGTTGACGCGCATGGTGGCCTCGCCCGCATCGTCGCCTTCGCTTTGCTCGTCGATGCGCACGAACTCCACGTTCTGGTCCGACGGAATCTCGGGCGCGACGACCGGCTTGGTGACCAGATCAAGGTCTTCGACGTTCGGCAGGCTGGCGAACGCATCCTCAAGAACGGCCACGACGTGCGGATTGCCCATGTCCACGAACGTGCCGCGCGCGGAACCGGACGTGCCCGGAATGGTCACTTCGTAACCGTCGACGTCGCCACGCTTCCATGCGCCCATCTCCACCTGGAACACGTCCTTGCCAAGCCCTGGCACATCGCCGAGCGACGTCAGGACCTTCACGCCGGCGCGGGTGCCGAGACGGAACGGCTTGCCGCCCGGCTGGTCGGCGATGCCCTGCCGCTGCGCGAACAGCGTGATCGCACGTGTGCCGTTGCCGCACATCTCGGCCAGCGAGCCGTCCGCGTTGCGGTAGTCCATGAACCAGTCCGCATCGCCCGCCGCGCAATCGGCGATCTGCCTTTCGTTCACATCGGACACCGCCTGCGGATGCGCCAGACGGATCAGACCGTCGCCGCCGATGCCGAAATGGCGGTCGCACAGGAATCGCACTTCATCGACGGTCGGCTCGTGCGTACCGTCTTCGTCGAGATACACCACGAAATCGTTGCCGGTGGCGTGCGCTTTGTAAACAATGCTTGGAATGCTCATACCAGTTCACTCTACACGCGGTAGGCTATTGAAAGCGTTTGGCGTATGCGCCTGCGGGCATGCGCGCGATGGCAAAGGAGGACGTATGGCTTCAACGGCACCTATCGGCGTTTTCGATTCCGGTTTGGGGGGCATTTCCGTGGCGCGTGAGATCCGCCGCGACATGCCGAACGAGCATGTGCTGTATTTCGGCGACTCCGCGAACGCTCCATACGGCACGAAATCGCCCGAACAGGTGCGCGAACTGTCCGACGTCATTGTGAAACGATTCGTGGAACAAGGCGTGAAAGCGGTCGTGATCGCCTTCTTCCCAATGGAGTATGGTCTTCAGCTGGAAGTTAAGGAAAAGCAGATCCGGGAAAAGCTTCGGCGTCTGGCGGAGATCGAAGAGCCGCCTCTGGAACCGATCATCGGCATGGAGCCGGCATTGAAGGTGGCTTGCGACCGTGGTCACGGCAAGCGTCAGCACGTCATCGTGGCCGCCACTCCCCTGACGTTGCGTGAACGCAAGTTCGCCGTGCTGATGGACCGGTTCAAGGCCGACCATACGATTTTTCCGGAGCCCTGCCCCGGTTTGGTGGAGATCGTGGAGCATGGGCAGCTTGACGACCATGATGTGGTGATGCGCACGCTGCACCAGTATTTCGACCAATACGATCTGTCCACGATCGACTCCGTTGTGCTCGGCTGCACGCATTTCGTGTTCTACCGCGATTATTTCCGCGAACTGCTGCCTGATACGGCGGCGATCATCGACGGCAATGAAGGTACCGTGCGTCACCTTGGCGTGGTGCTCGAATCGTTGGGCAAGCTCGCTCCGGAAGACGCGGAAGGCGGCATCGAGCTGGCCAATTCCGACACTTCCGCACGAATCGCGCAGTTGGCGCAGTCGCTGCTTGATCGCTGAGCGCGAATGTCCCGACAGACCGCGTAAAGTCGAATGAAACCCGGCAAAAGGGACGGACTTGCGAAAGGACGGGCGCATATGGCCAACAGGACAGCGATGATCGACGTCGGCGGCGGTTTCCGCGCGATTTACGGCGCGGGTGTGATGGACCGCATGCTGGAGGACGGCATACATGTCGACCATTGCTATGGTGTTTCCGCCGGCAGCGCCAATATGGTTTCCTACATTTCCGGACAGCACGGGCGAAACCACACGTTCTACACGCAGTACGCGTTCCGTAAGGAATACGCGAGCTTCGACAGCTATGTGAAGAACCACAATTACGCGAACCTCGATTATGTGTACAGCACGCTGAGCAACCACGATGGCGAGAATCCGGTGGATTACGAGGCGTTTGCGGCGAATCCGACCGAATTCACCGTGGTGGCCTGCAATGCGGACGATGGTTCCACGAAGTATTTCGACAAGTCGGACGTCGGCTACGACAATTACGACATCATGAAGGCGTCATCGGCGGTGCCGGTGGCGTGCGAACCGTATGTGATCGACGGCGTCCCGTATTACGACGGGGGCATCGCTGATCCGATTCCGGTGCAGAAGGCCATCGATGACGGCTATGACCGCATCGTGGTGATTCTCACCCGTCCGAAAGACACCGTACGCGAACAGAAGAAGGACATCGGCCCGGCCACGATTCTGAAGCGCACGCACCCGGAGGCCGCGGAAAAGCTGATGAACCGCTATCAGACGTACAACGACGAGGTGGCGTTGGCCAAGGAATACGAGAAGGATGGCCGTGTGCTCATCCTCGCGCCGGAAAGCATGTACGGCTTGAACACGCTGAGCAAGTCGTTCGAAGGTCTGGAACGCATGTACCGCGCCGGATATGCGGCGGCGGCCGCGATTCCAGCGTTCCTGGGAAGCTGAAATCCGTTCTTCCGCAGCGCTGTCATGCGTTTCCAACGGCCCTAACGGCAACCGTATGACAGTGATCGCATGACAGCAATCGCACATACGACGATTACATGGCAGCCGTCGTATGTACGTTACGGCATCGCAACACGCGTAACCGGGCGGCGGCTATGCTGGAACACATGGAAAAGCAGAATCGTATTTTTTCCGGCTTTGATGCCGATGCCATCGATCGCACCACCGCCGCAGATCTGGCCGAAGTCGGTTCCGACAAGTGGACCCGCTACCCCGGCTGTATCGGCGCGTTCATCGCGGAAATGGACTACGGCCTGGCGCCGTGCATCCAGCAGGCCATCGACAGCGCCTGCGACCATTGCAAACTCGGTTACATTCCCGAACCGTGGAAGCGCCGCGTGGCCGAGGCGTGCGCCGGCTGGCAGAAAAGCCACTACGGCTGGGACGTGGATCCGGACATCATCCGCGTGGTGCCGGACGTGTTGGAAGCGTACGAGATCTTCCTGCGCGAGCTGGTCGGCGCCGGCAATGCCGTGGTCGTGCCGACGCCCGCGTACATGCCGTTCCTGAGCGTGCCGAAGCTGTACGGCGTCGACGTGATCGAAATCGAAATGCTTCAGGGAACCGACGAAACGACCGGCGAGCGCGAATGGCTGTTCGATTTCGACGCCATCGAACGCGCGTTCGCGGCTGGCTGCCATGCGTTCGTGCTGTGCAATCCGCACAATCCGATCGGCAAGGTGCTTACGTTGGCCGAGGAGCAGCGGCTGTGCGAGCTGGCGGAACGGTACGACGTGCGTATTTTCAATGATGAGATTCACGCGCCGTTCGTGTTCGAGGGGCGTCATATTCCGTATCCGACCATCAGCGAGGCGGCCGCTCGGCAGTCTATGACCGCTACCAGCGCGTCGAAGTCGTTCAACATTCCGGGTACGAAGTGCGCGCAGGTGCTGCTGACGAATCCGGCGGACCGTGAGATGTGGGCGGAACGTGCGGAGTGGAGCGAGCATCAGACCGCCACGATCGGTGCGATCGCCACCACCACCGCCTACAACGAGGGCGATCCGTGGTTCCAGGACGCGCTTTCCTACGTGCGACGCAATCTTGGGTTGTTCGATGAGCAGATGAGCACGCGGTTCTCGGGCGTTGGCTATATTCGCCCACGCGGCACATATATCGCATGGCTGGAGTTCGGCCCGCTTGGCATTGACGATCCGGCCGCGTATTTCCTTGAGAAGGCGAAGGTGGCGCTGACCGACGGCCGTTCGTGCGGCCGCGCGGGAGCCGGCTGCGTGCGCGTGAACATGGCGATGCCGTATCCGCTGCTGGTGGATTGCCTCAACCGTATGCATGACGCGTTGCAGGCGGACGGTTTGCTTTAAAGTTTTCCGTCTTTCGTGTGTCCGACGCTATGGGCGGCCACACACGCCATATTGCGGGAAAATCCGCCGAATCATTGCGATTGCAACGGTTGCGCTATGGGCGAATAGCAGCATGTTACGATGGCCGCGCGTCCACCGTCGGTGGACGCGCGACGCGAATCCAGCGTATGCGTTTCATTGAGAAGAAGGCTTTACGAATATGCGATTCCCCTACAGCGGCAACGGCACATGGACGCCCGACTACCACTGCGGTTTCATTGATGCCGTCAAACGTTTTTTCATCGGCTACATGGAGTTTCGGGGGCGTTCCAGCAGACGCGAGTTCTGGCTCGCCATGCTGTTCTTCATTCCGGTCAGCGTGCTGATATTCCTTATTCCGGCTGCCGGAACGGTGTCCGGAATACTGTGGATGCTGGCCACCATGGTACCGATCATGGCCATCTCCTTCAGAAGGCTGCATGATGCCAACCGCACCGGCTGGTGGTTTCTGCTTGGGCACGTCGGCACCATTCTGGCCCTTGCGATGCTGGTCGTCATTGCGTTCGGCCTGGTCATCATCGAAATCGGCATGATCATGGTCATCCCCCACGAGCCACCGAAACTCGACTTTCATGACCCGAACAGCTTCCCGGGAATGCTGCTCACGCTGTTCTACGTCAGCCTCGGCATGGCCGGCATCTCGCTGATCATCCAAGCATTCCTGTACTCGCTGCCCAGCAAGCCCGAGGGCGTCCGCTTCGACTGATGTTCTCAGCGGCATCCCGCCCCTCTTCCCTCCCTGCATTACCCTCTTAGCCCTTTTGTATGGAAACGTTCCATCTCACATTGAGACAGAGCAGTGAGCTCGGTTAACAAAACTCCTATAATCACGTCTATTGTCTTTCCGCCGTCATAAGCGACGGAATGTCAACATCAGAGGAGAAAACAATGAAGAGAAACATGCTCCACCGCCTGGTCGCCATGGCCGCGGCGGGAACCATGCTGATGTCGGTCGCCGCGTGCGGCTCGTCATCCGATGACAACGCCGCCACCAGCAATTCCAGCGACACCTCGCTGATTTCCGTGAACAACAGCGAGCCGCAGAACGGTCTGATTCCGAGCGACACCAACGAAATGGGCGGCGGCAAGGTCATCCGCTACCTGTTCGAAGGTCTGGTGAGCTTCGACGCGAAGGGCAGGCAACATCTCGAAGTCGCCGAGAGTATCACCCCGAACGAGGATGCCACCAAGTACACGATCAAACTGAAGAAGGGTTGGAAGTTCACCAACGGCGAGGCAGTAACCGCCCATTCCTTCGCCGACACCTGGAGTTTCGCCGCCAATGTGAAGAACGCGCAGAAGACCTCGAGCCGCTTCTCCACCATCAAGGGCTATGACGAGCTGCAGGATCCGAACGTCGATCCGAAGGCCACACTTTCCGGTCTTTCCACCCCGGACGACTACACGCTGGTCGTCGAGCTGAACAAGCCTGATTCCGTGTTCCCGACCAAGCTCGCGCACCAATCCATGTTCCCGCTGCCGAGCGTGGCATTTAAGGACATCAAGAAGTTCGGTCAGGCTCCGATTGGCAATGGTCCGTACAAGTTCAAGTCCTGGTCGCATGACAAGAACATCATCATCGTGCCGAACAAGGATTATAAGGGCAGCCGCAAGGTATCCAACAACGGTATCGAATACCGCGTCTATACGAATGAGGATTCCGCTTACTCCGACGTGCTGTCCGGCAACCTCGACGTGATGGATCAGATTCCACAGTCCGCGGTGAAGACCTTCCGCCAGGATTCTAGCGTGATCGCCTACAGCCAGGCAGGATCCTCATTCCAGTCCTTCGTCATTCCGGAACGTCTTGAGCATTTCGGCAACGACGAGGAAGGCCAATTGCGTCGTCAGGCCATTTCCATGGCCATCAACCGCGACCAGATCGTCAAGAAGGTTTACAACAACACGAAGACCCCGGCCACCGATTTCACTTCACCGCTCGTCCCCGAATATGTGAAGAAGCTGGAGAAGAACGGCGACAACCTGAAGTACAACGCTTCCAAGGCCAAGGAACTGTGGAAGAAAGCCAATGCCATCAAGCCATGGTCCGGCAACTTCCGAATCGCCTATAATGCCGATGGCGGCCATAAGGAATGGGTCGATGCCGTGTGCAACCAGATCAAGAACACACTCGACATCGACGCCGCTGGCGAGCCGTACGCCACGTTCAGCGACGTGCGTAACCAGGTGACCAACCGCACCATCAAAACCGCGTTCCGTGCCGGCTGGATGCTGGATTACCCGTCCGCTGAAGATTATCTCAATCCGCTATATGCCTCCAGCTCCGCTGACGGTCATGGTTCGAACGATGGTGATTACAAGAGCGCGGAATTCGACAAGCTCCTGAACGCCGCGCTCGCCCAGACCGACGTAAAGAAGCGAACCGAGGACTTCACCAAGGCGCAGGAAGTGCTGGCCAAGGATCTTCCGGTGATTCCGCTGTGGAACGACAACGTCGCGGCCGTGTCCGCAACGAACGTGAAGAACGTGTCATTCGATTACACCAACCTGCCTACCTACAACACCATCACCAAGTGACGGCTTCGTTGTGACGTTTCGCTGCCAATCGGCAACGAAAAACGAGTGGGGGTTCGAATCCTTAATGGATTCGAACCCCCACTCGGCGTTTTGCAGCCGTTTCGTTTATTTGCTTACGGCGTCAAACCTATGGCGTCAGCTCTGCACGTAGCTGCCCTTCGGGGACTTCCAACCGCAGTTCATCATCTCGCTGTTGAACACCATCGCACCGTCGCCATGGGCGGGGACGACGATCATGCCACCGTCGCCGTGGTGACGGGCCACACCGTCCAGCGCGGCCTTCGCAGCCTCGACCGGATCTTCCTTGGCATACAGCACACGGTCAGAAACCTGGTGCGCGGCGACTTCCTTGACGAACGCCTCACCGATGCCGGTGCAGGAGATCGCAACGGAATCGTTGTTGGCGTAGGTGCCGCAACCCGGCAGCGGCGAATCGCCAACACGGCCCGGCATCTGGTTGGTGATGCCGCCAGTGGAGGTGCCGGCTGCGATATTGCCGGACGCGTCACGTGCGACGGCGCCGATGGTGCCATGCTTCTCCCATTCGTCGCCATTGGACTGCGCCTCACGCAGGGATTCCTGACGGGCCGGGGTGATGAAGTACTCGCTGTCGCACAGTTCGATGCCCCACTCCTTGAGCAGGTTATCGCCCGGCTTGGCGAACATGACGTGCTTGGTCTTCTCCTTGATGGCGCGCGCCACATTGATCGGGTTCTTGGACGTGGTCAGACCGCATGCGGAGCCGACTTCGCCGTCAACGCCGGTCATCAGGCAGGAATCCATGGACACGATGCCTTCGCTCGTCAACGCGGCACCACGGCCAGCATTGAATTCGGGAGCATCCTCCATGACACGAATGGCCGCGCAGACGGCATCCTCGGCCGGAGCGCCCTGTTCCAGCAGCGCATAGCCGGCTTCAAGGGCCCTGTTCAGATCCTGCTCCACCTGGGCGCGACGTTCCGGCGTGTCCTTCTTGCCGCGATTGCCAGCGCCTGCGTGGATCACCAGAAGGATTCCATCCGGATCAGCCTGGGCAACCCGGACCGTCGACTGCGGCAATGCTGCTTCGTTTGTTGACATCTTCTCTCCTTCAGATATCTCGCTTATGTTTGACATTCGCAGATATCTTACGCCGGTTGCGGCAACGAAGCGCCCGACATGCGCAAAAGCGATGCCGTCGCGCCGTTACGCAATCAAAAACATATCGAAGCGCGACTGCGTCCTTTCTTACGTTTCATACTTTTGCAAATCGCAATCTCGTATTTCATGGTGCTCCTCCGTTGGTAGTGCCAGTATGTGTCAAGCGCATCGTTCCCCGGACAAAATCACGTTCTTAAGCAAAGCCACGCTTGTAAATCGGAAACACAAGTCGTTGTGGCCCCTACGGATTCATGTATATCGAAATGGCTGAAATTATTATCCATCGCAAAAACTCTCGTAAGCAACACCTATCGAGATAAATGTAGCTTATTTTAACGTTAGCTACACTTATGCGGATAAGTGTAGCTAACGCACATGCGATGCGACTGATAGATTGACAAATACAATCATCCCCGCATGTGCGGGGAACACTTGAAACGCTGGCGCAGCTTGTTTTCGAGCGCGGGATCATCCCCGCATGCGCGAGGGACACCTGCCGAGTGGCTGGTAGTCCTGCATGTCGTGGGGATCATCTCCGCATGTGCGGGGAACACGGTGCCGTGGTGGTAGAATTAGATTGCTCGAAGATCCCACGCGACCAGCTTTCAAGACTGGAACATCAGTCGGGGGTTATCTTCGGGTTTTCTATTTCAGTTGGATCTGATGCAGTCCCGATATGTCGAGCACCTATAGCTCGCGGATATGCGTTTCGTGCCGTTGGGGATCATCCCCACATGTACGGGGAACACACAATCTGGGCGCCTGACGTCCAAATTTAAGTGGGATCATCCCCGCATGTGCGGGGAGCACCTGCCATATGCGTCTCCTTAGAATCGTCCTTGGGGATCATCCCCGCATGTGCGGGGAGCACCGTCCGTGCTGATGCCAGATGGTCCGGCGACGGGGATCATCCCCGCATGTGCGGGGAGCACTTGGTGGCGATGGCCTTGAGCGCCACATGGCCGGGATCATCCCCGCATGTGCGGGGAGCACCAGCGGAACATCCTGTGCGGTGTTCGTACTCGGGGATCATCCCCGCATGTGCGGGGAGCACAGTCCACCGGTTTGAGCCACACGTCCACGAGTGGGATCATCCCCGCATGTGCGGGGAGCACGACGCGTCCGAAGCGGAAGAGCCAAGCTCCTTGGGATCATCCCCGCATGTGCGGGGAGCACCCGATTTAAGCCGCAGAACCGTCGCATTGCCACGGATCATCCCCGCATGTGCGGGGAGCACCCGCCCAGATAGACGGCCACGTGGTGCACGTCGGGATCATCCCCGCATGTGCGGGGAGCACTTGTGCTCCCAATGCAATGCGTCTTTCATGACGGGATCATCCCCGCATGTGCGGGGAGCACTCGACCGATTGTAGACGGCCGGAAGTTCCGGCGGGATCATCCCCGCATGTGCGGGGAGCACACGCTGATCGCCCGTCAGGCGTTGCTTGGCGTGGGATCATCCCCGCATGTGCGGGGAGCACGGAAAACCCTGAAGCGTCGAATAATGGAATCCGGGATCATCCCCGCATGTGCGGGGAGCACCTAATTCGCAGGCCTTTTCGTCTGCCTGTGCGGGGATCATCCCCGCATGTGCGGGGAGCACGGTCGTTATCGCGTGATGACGCCATCTGCGACGGGATCATCCCCGCATGTGCGGGGAGCACTTCTTCCACCCGAGTTTGATTTTCGGGCGCGAGGGATCATCCCCGCATGTGCGGGGAGCACTCGTTGAAAAGACTGGTGGAACTCACCGACGAGGGATCATCCCCGCATGTGCGGGGAGCACGAACCGGCTGGAACTGGCCGGTGTCGGCTGTCGGGATCATCCCCGCATGTGCGGGGAGCACCTGTGCTGAGGTGCAGTGTCCAGTCTGTGAGCGGGATCATCCCCGCATGTGCGGGGAGCACCGTTCTTCGGTACTTGTGCGCCAGAGCCCACTGGGATCATCCCCGCATGTGCGGGGAGCACTTGTAGTGGTAGACCCATCCGCAGGGGCAGCCGGGATCATCCCCGCATGTGCGGGGAGCACTTATGGCCCAGCTGACGCTGTACAGCCTTGACGGGATCATCCCCGCATGTGCGGGGAGCACAGACTGTCCAACGCGGCACGAAGCTTGCTCTCGGGATCATCCCCGCATGTGCGGGGAGCACGTGACTGTCCACGTCTTCGACGCGAAGCAGTAGGGATCATCCCCGCATGTGCGGGGAGCACTGGGACGGTATCGACTACGCTGGTCTGCCGTCGGGATCATCCCCGCATGTGCGGGGAGCACGAGGATCAGGCGCGAATACTCCGCACGTTCCAAGGATCATCCCCGCATGTGCGGGGAGCACCACTCGCCATGCCGCCCCGCCATCAGGCCAGAGGGATCATCCCCGCATGTGCGGGGAGCACTTCGACGGCCATGGTTTTAATATCATTGACATGGGATCATCCCCGCATGTGCGGGGAGCACCCAGTCTGAAGTATTGGCGGACGGACGGTTCCGGGATCATCCCCGCATGTGCGGGGAGCACGTTGACGTGGCCGTGTTGCATGTCCACGATCCGGGATCATCCCCGCATGTGCGGGGAGCACCAACCGCTCCTTCAATCCGGCATGACGGTAATGGGATCATCCCCGCATGTGCGGGGAGCACCAGAACGTCATGTTCTCAGATGATTGGGATAGGGGATCATCCCCGCATGTGCGGGGAGCACTTCCATCAGCTCTGGCCGTGAGGCTTCGCGACGGGATCATCCCCGCATGTGCGGGGAGCACGGGACAACAGTACCAATCGGCTCATGGTCGAAAGGATCATCCCCGCATGTGCGGGGAGCACAACCAGCCATCGCTCCTGGTCGGATTCCAACCGGGATCATCCCCGCATGTGCGGGGAGCACAGCGAACAAGCTCGCCGACCGTTGGGGGTTGAGGGATCATCCCCGCATGTGCGGGGAGCACAAGGTCGCCAAGATCGTCCCGGTTTCCGAAGAGGGATCATCCCCGCATGTGCGGGGAGCACCCCTGCGTGCCTCCACGCAACCTGCGCCATACGGGATCATCCCCGCATGTGCGGGGAGCACAAGACCGGTAATGAGAATGTGGCATTGACCGTGGGATCATCCCCGCATGTGCGGGGAGCACACCAAATTAGGGATGTTTTCGCGGACATCCACGGGATCATCCCCGCATGTGCGGGGAGCACCCAATGCAAGAGCTCGTGCGCGAGAGTGCACCGGGATCATCCCCGCATGTGCGGGGAGCACTTGATTCAAGGCATTACTCAGGCTATCCCGCAGGGATCATCCCCGCATGTGCGGGGAGCACACTTCGAAAATAGCATAATTCCAAGGAAAAGAAAGGACAACTGGCTGTTTTTCATTCAGTTTCGTTTTGAAAATTTCCTTGCCTTTCGGTATTTGCTCGCATTACTCCATCCTTTTCTAGGAGTGCCAACAAAGGATCCTTCTTTTGCTTCCTTAGGACGTTTGATCAATTGCAATCCATCGCAATCAACCGGTGACCAGTCAGCCCCATACACCTTAAAAGCCATATGCTGCTCATTTCTGGCCGAATAAACCATTACGGCACGACCATCCCTGAGCAAATCAATGATTCTCTCCCATAACCTATCTCGAATTCGAGCATCGATATGTCCCACAAAAACTCCTGGGGCTATCTCAAGCAACCAACGAGTGAGATCACCCCGCAATCCCACAGGACAAGCAGTCAGCACAATCACTACCATGTCCCACCATCCCATTCGTCATTATCCGAGTAGGACTTGCCTGCAGAAACCTCGCCCTGCTTATCATCCCAAAGCCCAACATGATCTGATTCAAAAACATCATCCTCGAGTTCTGAAGTCCCCAACAAGTATCTAATGTCTTTCGTCATCCGCTTCATCAAGCTAAGGTCATAAATCGCATCTCGAATATTGTGCCGTACAGCGGAACCGATATCTTCAGGTTTTGCAGCCACCGTTTCGAACGCAACCGGAATCGATAGTTCAGCCTTGTACAAATCAGCAATGTCGTACACAAAAGAACGCTCATGTCCGACATGTACAAAACCCAAACCTGGAGAACATCCCAAAGCAACAATCGCAGCATGTGCCAAACCGTACAGACACGTGTTGGCAGCGGACAATGCTTTGTTAATCTCGGAACCAGCATCGAAATCATCATGGTCATATGTCCGCTTATCCCATTCCACACCGGTCCGTTCGGAACATTCACGATAAACTCGTCTGATACGAGCACCTTCCCGACCTCGTAACTGCTGCATCGTCAATCCGCTCACATCCTCACCCGGGAATCGCATCTGATACATCATGCGAGCAACAGATAATCTTTTACGCGTGTTAGAGACCAATTCAGCTTGTTTCTGCAATAACGCAGATGAATGCGTCAACGGCTTGCCAAAAGCATACATACGAACGCCTCGTTCCCCCACCCAAATTACCGTCGCGCCATTTTCACCGATGACGGTCATTGCCTGATGAGTCACCCGAGCCCCAGGACCAAGCATCAGCACGCTTAACGCCGCTGCCGGCACATGTATAACACCAGTGACATCAGTCACCGTAATCGCATTATCATCACGTCCAATAGTGCAATGCTCGAAATACGCAAAGGACAGCCTATCCTCCACCCGAACAAGATCCTGAATTTCCGGTGGAGGCGTGCCAAGAGTGGAACGGCGCCTTTCCGAGATTTTCGCGTCTGACGTTTTCCTCGCAGCTTCTTCCGAAGACATTTCAGAAGGAGCCATCTCAAAATCGGCGCCGTCCTCCCCCAGCTCATCATTCATTCAGCATTACTCCTTGTTTCCGGCGCGATGGTCAGCAATCCGCATCCAAAACCTTTCGCCCTTCCAATCCCTTCGCACAAAGCGTCACGGAACAGTTTCGTGTCGATCACTTCCAGACGTCCTTCGAAAACAGCTGTGACCAAGGTAACCGTCGCGCCACCACGCTTGAACTGTTCCTTATGCCGCTCTTTGACCACCACATTGGGCTGCCCATATTCGTCTTCAAGAATTCTGAAGCCGTGAACCACGGAACGATCAACCAGCCACTGCAGTTGTTGGCTGGCTGTGACATGACCTTGCACTTTACCCACAATGCCATCCGAACGATGACGACGTCCCTTGTCTACACCCGCCTTTCGAGCCGGATTCGCACGAAGTTTGAAATGCCACTGCTGGCCTTTGGTGACACGGTCAAGCAATGCATCGTAGTTCTTGGTTTCCCACTCTGCATGCATGGGCCACCCCGCCTGCTCAACGATATGTGTAAAATCCGGCTTTTGAGGGCTTACCACATACAACCAGACGCCACCGTCTTGCCCTAAAGAGTCCAATCGCCACAGAATTCGTCCATCATCCGTTCTGCGAACGGCATCAGGAGGAAAAGCAGCTTCCACTGCGGCATGCAGCTTATATGGAGAACCGATAAGTTGACGAGCGCCATATCGCACTTTATTTAAAGGAATTCTCGAGATAAACATCGTCGTCCCCTCTAGATGAAACTCATAGGATCAGCTTCCCCCGTAGAATCGAAGGAAGGTGGTTTCTCTGTATTGTCACCGACATTTTCAGATGCGTCCGGATTGGGGATACGGTACCGATAAACAGCGCGATCCGCATATTTGCGGCCGGTCGAGCTAAAGCTCAGTGGAAGGTCGGATTGCACGGATGTGTCCTCCCCTTCCATTGCATCACATACAATCTCCAAATCGGGCTGCCGATAACGTCGGCGATACCATTTTGCAGCATGCCAAGGTTCAGAGTCTAATGCCTGACGAACATCCGCATACTCATCGTGGATACCCAGCGATAACGGATAGTCAGGAGGACATGATCGTCTTCCCAGAAACAGTGGCCATTTAGGCGTATGAATCGCCTGGTCTAGGGTTTCCAACAATTCTCGTTTCGCACCTAGTGCCACCAGAAAACGCGCATCTGATAGGTAATATCGGTAGGTCAGCGGCATCTCCTTGTCGAATCGATTGGAATTTCGTTTCCGTGTCATGGATTTCTCCGTCTGCAGATCTCGAATTATTCTGCCGCGTTGCTCGATACGTACGCCAAACGACAATCCCAACAAATCCTCTATGGAATCTTCTCGGTTACGCCCCTGGGCTGAGGCCAACATGCCAATCACGCCACTTTTGGTCGGCTCATTACGAGTCTCACGGCGGACGAAGCGCGAGGAATCCCCCCATGACTGCAATGGCCCAGCCAATTGCAATAATAGAACGCTCATAACATTCTCCTTCCGAATATCATGCGGAATATGCGGCGTTCAGCGTTTCCTTCAAGCTCTGCTCGAGGTCCGGCAATGAAACCTGCTCACACCATTCATTCAAAGAGGACACCGCCCCACCAGTTGCAACATACCAAGCTTTCACCGGCTCTTCGCCATAATTCACGCGGATATCGTTCAGACGCTCTCCCAAACGCTCCACACCTTGACGGGAAACGGAGATACCGTCCTTACGCCTCACTGGATCTTCAAATGCGTCGGCGGCGCTAATTGGCTGAGATTCCCGAAGCGTCACCACGACATCCTCAGGCAGGGTATGGTTTGCAAACGTGTTCTGCTTGCCGGACGGCATGGATTTGACGAAAGCCTCGACAAAAGCAACCACGCCTTCCACCGTAGCGGAATCGTCCTGCAACTGATCGCGCAACACATCAATGTTCACCGTTGCATATCGGTACAACGTCGAGGAGTTGAATCCGACGGTGTCAATCATGGCAGCACCGGCATTGTCTTCCGATGCACAATCATCGACCGCCGTGAAATAGTCATATTCTGGCGTAATCTGATCGATAGAGAAGGCATGGGCAACCTGCGCCGAAGCATCAGTATTCAAATCCGGAGCATCAGCCAACATGCGTCCAAACAGAGCGATATCGACAGCTTGGGGACCATGGAAGATCGCAGAAACTTCCTTCTTCATCTTGGAAACGTCCTCACCCTCATCAAAAGCAGCAATCGCCAAATCAGCAAGCTTATCGATCTCATTGTTTGCGATGAAAATCAGATAGTCGGTCGCCAGAGAGCCCTTATCTGCGCCCGCACGATCCGAAGCCTTGACTTTGAAACCTGCCGCAGCCATCACCTTCTGTGCCAGCCCCTCGGCGGACTCCGCCAAATCAGGACGCTTCGACGTAATGGAATCAGCAATCAACGTCACAACACCTTTGGTGCGCTTGCCTAACTTACTACTATCCAACATATCTCCGAAGACGCCGCGCATAGCACGTTTCCAAGCTTGGCTGGAGACTCGCGACCTTAACGCGCCTCCGACATATGCGGTCTTCGGACTACCGGTATCATCTCGGTTGATGTTGCTCGGCGGAACCTGCTGAATGCAATGAATGTCCATGAACATAATGATTTCCCTCATTTCTTAGTTGATTAAAAACGATTGTCTTGAAAGTATTTTTATTAATCGGAATCATTCACCGATTGTTGTTGGAAGATTGTTTCGAATAGTAGTAATCACGACCCCAACTTTGAAATACTTTTCCCCGCTGGCTGGGCAGCTGAATCAGATATAGGTCGCGCGCCAGAGAACCGTAGTCGATTTGAACATCGGCACCGCGCATCAACATGATGAGTGTCCGAACGCCACGGACAACCCCATTGAAATCGGACGCACTTTCCACAACCCGGAGTCGGCGTAAAACACCTTTTGCCTGTTCCGGATCGGGAGTAATTCTTCTGCATGCGCGACCAAACGTCATTCGGGAACTAGGGTCAGTTTGATACTTTTGAGCGACCCCCTGCCCTTTTGACTGCTGATGCACCGCATACAATTCCAATGCGACCTTGACCGCATTGACCTGACGATCGAATTCCGGCGAATCGTCCGCCGGAGCTTCAAGCTCCTGCGGCCACTGAGCGAACAGTTCTTCACCAATTGACATCCAGGTTGGAGCGGTTCCATCCAAGTCCCGGCGCAATCGGGCCAACCTGGCACGACTCCTCGCGTTACTGCCACTTTCTGCGGTGTATTCACGCTGCAAATCGAAAATCAATTTAGCTGCATATTTGCCTACCGCATTCGCTCTGTCAAATACAGATGGCGTCATCTTCACATACCTCCTTTGTTCGGACGAGATGCGTCTTTCTCCTCAAGGAATCCAAGTTCCTTGTTCAGTTTGGATTGGAACAGCAATTGTGCACGGGATGCCCCCATCACACCCACGACACCCGATTCATGCTCACCGAAAACGGGCACGGAAGATTGATCCAAATATTCCCACCCCATTTGCAACAACCGGCGATGGATTTCGTCTTTCCAAGCATTTGCATACTCAATTGGGTCCTGTGTCTCATCGAAAGCCGCCAATTCATCACGAAACAGCCCATCAAGATCCGCATATGCCCATTCTCGAACTTGTTCCGCTGTTTCCGTGGACTTTCCCTTATCCCCTGAAGCCGCACGAAGGTTCCGAACGAATTGAGACAAAGCCAGAACCGCGCCATCGGTGCATTTGACCACATCCAACACTGATGCGATGCCGGAATAATCGTGACGGAACATCACGGAATTCAAGGAAAGCGTATCGTCAATTCCCGTTTCGAATACACTGCTTTGCGTGCCATATGTCATCCCTTGAGCGTGGATGGTTACCAGATCAAGCACATGTTTCTCCGACTCGAGGATCTCAGTGCGAATCTCTTCGAGCCATCGGATAAGACCCGGCCGCGAATCCCCCTCATCGCTTGCACAAAGAATGGGCTCCAAACCACGCCATAACGCTTTACCAGCATCATGCACAACTGGCATATGCGGAGGCGCAGGCAATCCAAGCTTCTTCTGTTGGGTAACGCTACTTCGCCAAGCAGTCATTTTTTCAAAAACGTCAGTATTGTAAGGCGCAACAACATCGCCGTAGCACGACATGATGCCAATGATCCTCGCGTTATCCTCGCTTGGAACCAATCGAACACGCCGAGATTGCCACGTCATTGCCTGAACCGGCCCCACGAATCTGTTTTGGTCATTTAAATCAGTCGACGGCGGATCCTCCCGTTCCCATACTGGAATGTCCTGATTATTGCCGAACAGCCGATAACGTTCAGAATCGAACTTCGTGTCATACAAAACCCAGTTGAGCATCAGCGTCTCGAAAAGGTTCCGCCCTTCCGCATATAGACCACCAATGCCGCCAAGCCAACCCGTTCCCAACATTCCTTTGGGCGCATAGACCTTTCCCTTATTGACATGGGTGTTACCCTCCACCGGGGTTTTGATTCCCGCAGTATCGTACGCCTGTAAGAACACCAGCCATCGAGCGGCTTCTGCCGGCAAAAGGCTATCTGCCGCGCGTAAATCGCGCATCGAAAATAGGTACTTGTCGGGCTTGGGCACGTCCGCAATCATCTCCGACACCGGAGAATACGGCTTTGACCCCACATACTGTAGACCAGGCACCTGGAAGAACGGCCTCTCCCCCAACAGGAAGAAACGATCCGCCCACTCATCGAAGTAATAATCCAGAGCATCCTCGTTGAATTGTCCGGAAGAATAAATTCCTTCCCAAAGTTCACGCATCTGTTCCTCATCTGCACCATCAATGCAGTAAGCGCGATACATGATTGCAAGAAGAAACCGCATCAAAGGAAGCTTCTGCTGCGGAATATCCCCAGACAGTTCCTTAATCTTTGGAGCGTCCAGAAAAATTTCACGCAACGATATCTCGGCTGGGTGTCCATCCAGATAAGAAACTGGTATCCAATGCTCATCCAGCAGAGAAAAGACATTATCCGTCATCGAAATCCCTTTCTCCATCGTCTTTGATTTTGTCTTTATCTGAAAAGATACACCTTCCACCAATCTATGTCAACATGAATATATTCGAATGTATAAAAAATGAGGTTACAGTTCAGCAAATTTCGTTATCAGAAAACTGCCGAACTCATCCCCGCATCAGCGGGGAACACTATGCATCCCGATATTTTCATGGGATCATCCCGAAATGAGGACATTTCAATTATCCTCTTTTCTGGAATATGTCAATCCGGTATCACGCGAATACCTTATTTCATAACCGCATAATTCATCGGACACGAAACCATCTGCATCCCCATGCAGGAACAATGCGAGTTTTCCCGCAAGCCATGGCGAGTCC
>OJAM01000172.1_pt1 | contig 31458 bp, 35 predicted proteins | sample 1589071 | NCBI WGS metagenome assembly OJAM01 (sample SAMN03283243) | human gut metagenome | biome: human-associated habitat; material: feces | host: Homo sapiens | place: Peru | collected 2012
ACCTCGGCGACATATTATATCATAGCGAGACATTTTCGCAAGTTAACACTTAAGACATTATCACAAATTAATCATATTAGAAGATTAGTACATTAAAATAATATTGATTTATTACTTTTTTTCTTTTATAATTAAATAGAGGTGTATGTATGAAAAAAATAATTACAATTATAGTGTTAACAATGTGTTTATTTCTTACAGGTTGTGAGAGTGATTCTAATAAATTTAAAGAAGAATATGAGAGTTTAAATGGTAAAACTTTTTATCAAAATTATAAATATAAGGATGTTACTATTCCAGAAGATAATCCTATAAAATATTCAAATTATAAAGAAATTATTGATATAGTTAAAAATGGTAGTGGTGTTATATACTTGGGATATCCTGAATGTCCTTGGTGTAGGAGTATGGTAAGTGTACTTATGGAAGCTGCTAATAATACTAATATTAGTACAATATATTATTTAAATATGCATGATGTTAGAGATGAATATGAATTATCAGATAATAATGAAGTTAAATTGGTTCGTGAAGGACAAGAAGGATATCAAGAACTTTTAGAAACTCTTGATGAAATATTACTAGATTATACTATAAAAGATAGTGATGGGGTAGAATATTCTGTTTTAGAAAAAAGAATATATGTACCGATAGTAATATTTGTTCATGATGGTACTATTGTAGATTATCATATGGATACTGTAGAAACGCAAACTAATCCTATGGATGAGTTAACTGAAGAAGAACATGATGAATTATATGATATTTATGTATCTGGAATACATAAAGTATTAGATGATTTGTGTGATGAGAATTGTTAATATGGATAATTACCAATATGAGAGAGAATTATATCAAAAGGGTATAAATTATATTGGGGGTATTGATGAGGTTGGGAGAGGACCTTTAATTGGACCTGTTGTAGCAGCCTGTGTTGTTTTACCTAAAGATTTGTATATTGAGGGATTAACGGATTCTAAAAAATTATCTGAAAAAAAAAGAAATTATTACTATGAAGTTATTTGTGAGAAAGCTATAGCTATTGGGATAGGTGTAGTTGATGAAAAAAGAATTGATGAGATAAATATTTATGAGGCTACGAAAGAAGCAATGTTATTAGCAATTAAGAATACTAATATAAAAATGGAATATATTTTGATAGATGCTATGCCATTGGATATTGATATACCACATACTTCAATTATAAAGGGTGATTTAAAGAGTTTAACTATATCTGCTTCTTCTGTAATTGCTAAAGTAACTAGGGATAAGATGATGTATGAATTGGATAAAATTTATCCTATGTATGATTTAAAGAATAATAAAGGTTATGGTACAAAAAAACATATTGAAGCTATTAAAAAACATGGAATTACTAAATATCATAGATTAAGTTTTAATCCAGTTAGTGATTATAAGGATAAAATTATATAAAAAAACTTGTATTTTATATTTTTATGTGATAGAATTATGAATTGAACGAATAATCCGCTGTATTTTATATATGATTATTAAAAGTAAGGAGAGTGAATAATCGTGGCTAAGAATTTAGTTGAAAAAGTAACAGAAAAACAGTTAAAGAATGACATTCCTGAATTTCGTGTTGGTAATGATGTAATTGTAGGTTGCAAAATTATTGAAACTAAGAATGGTAAGTCAAGAGAAAGAATTCAAAATTTTGAAGGAACTGTTATAGCTCGTAAAGGACATGGTGTTACAGAAACATTTACTGTTAGAAAAATATCTAGTGGTATAGGTGTTGAAAGAATTTTTCCAGTACATAGTCCTAATATTGCATATATTAAGGTTACTAAGAACGGAATAGTTAGAAGAGCTAAGTTATATTTCTTAAGGACTAGAAAAGGTCAATATAAGATTAAAGAAGGAAGATAATAAACTATTTCTAGTTTATTATTTTTACTACATTAGGAGAATATATGAAAGCATTTGTAAAAGAATTAATACCATATATAATTATTATTTTAGTAGTAGTTCTAATTAGAACCTATTTGGTTACTCCAGTAGTAGTATCTGGTTCTTCAATGAGTCCTACTTTAGATAGTGGAGAGGTTCTATTATTGAATAAATTAAAATATAGAATATCTGAAATTAATAGATTTGATATTGTGGTAGTTTCTGTAGATAAGAAAGTTATTAAAAATATAAATTTGTTAGAAAATGATACTAAAATAATAAAGAGAGTTATTGGACTTCCCTCTGAATATGTAGAGTATAAAAATAATACTTTATATATTGATGGTAAAGAAGTAGTTAATGATTATAATTTTAATACGGAAGATTTTTCTTTAGAAGAGATATGTAATTGTAAAAAAATACCTGAAGATAAATATCTAGTTCTTGGTGATAATAGGGAAATATCATCTGATTCAAGAGTAATAGGTTTAATTGATAAAGATGATATTCAAGGAAAGACAAGTTTTAGATTATGGCCATTAAATAAAATTGGAAATATTTAAGAGTGTTAGTGAATACTAGCACTTTTTGTTTATAAATAAATCTTGTAAATTTTATATAATTTGGTATAATTGTATAAAGTGGATATAGTCATAATGAAATTAATCTATGAAAAAGAATAAGATATAATATACTAAGGAAGTGAGGTGTAGTTAGATTTAATATCTAACGATAAGTATATGGATACAATTATTATAACTTTAGAAGATGGTAGTAAAAAGGAATATAAAAAAGGAATAAAAGTTAAGGAAATAATTAATCTATTAAATAAAGAGGATGTTGTATATGCTACATTTAATGATTCTTATGTAGGGTATAATGATGTTTTATTTAAAAATGGTAATTTAAAATTATTTGATATATATACTAAAGAAGGAATAAGGACTTATGAGAAGGGATTAACTTTTTTGTTTAAAGTTTGTGCTTTAAATATTCTTGGAAAAGGTACGAGAATTAAAGTTAGGCATTCTATAGATAAGGGGGTATTCTTTGAAGTAGATAGAAATGTTACACAAGAAGAAATAAAAGAAATAAAAGATGATATGAAGAAAATGGTTTCTAGGAATATACCTTTTATTAGAATAGATACTTCTGTTAATGAGGCTATGGAGTACTTTCATAGTATAAAGAGGGAAGACAAGGTAAAAACATTGTTTTATGATAAAAGTGAATATGTTACATTATATAAATTTGATGATGTATATAATTATATTATTGGGCCATTGCCTTATGATTCTTATATACTTAAATATTTTGATTTAACATTGTTAAAGGACAAGGGAATAATATTGAGATTTCCTTCTATATATGATAATGGTAAAATACTTAAATATACGCATCATGAACAATTTTTTAATAGTATAGATGAATATTTAAATTGGGCTAAAATACTTAATATAAGTAATGTAGGAGAACTTAACGATGCTATATGTAATGGTAGACCTGGGGAACTTATTAATTTATCTGAAACTATTCAAAATTATAGATTACAAGAAATAGCTAGCTATATTAAAGATCATGAAGAAGATATTAAAATAGTTTTATTATCTGGTCCTTCTTCATCTGGTAAGACTACTACAAGTAGGAAATTGTCTATGTATTTAAAAACATTTGGTTTAAATCCTGTTTCTATTTCTTTAGATGATTATTTTTTAAATAGAACGGAAACGCCATTAGATGAATATGGAAAACCTGATTTTGAAAGTATTCGTGCTATAGATGTAAAATTATTTAATAATCAAATTGGTAAATTGTTAAAGGGACATAGTATTTTAGCACCTACATTTAATTTTATTACTGGGGAAAAAGAATTTAATAAAAATATTGAACTTAAGAAAAATGATATTTTAGTTATTGAGGGCTTACATGCTATTAGTGATGAATTATTAACTTCTATTCCAAGAAAGAATAAATATAAAATATATATTTCACCACTTGCTTATTTAAGTATTGATGATGATAATAGAATTAATTTAACAGATATAAGGTTACTTAGAAGGATGGTACGTGATAATAGAACTAGAGGATATAGTCCTAGTCATACTTTAAATAATTGGGCTTCTGTTAGAAATGGTGAAGAAAAATATATATTTCCATATCAAGATGCTGCAGATGTAGTATTTAATACATTTTTAGCATATGAATTATCAGTATTAAAAGTTTATGCTTTGCCTTTATTATATACGGTAAAACATGATGATCCAGAGTATAATACAGCTTTAAGACTTATTAGATTGCTTGACCTAGTATTACCTCTTCCTAGTGAAGATGTTCCTTCACTATCTATTTTAAGAGAATTTATTGGTACTAGTTATTTTGAAGATTAAATTTATAATAAAAGAAGGTCTATTACATTGTGATAGACCTTCTTTTTAAATTACATATTTGAGAATACTTTAAGTATTTATTTTTATCAATAATTAATAACATTCTTTCAGGATATTCGATGATATTTCCACCAAAGCCTATTTTATATTGATATATTCCATAGTATTTATTATCTTTATTTTTATAATCAGAGTATATTTCTCCTAGGTTAAATATATTATATCCTAGAAGTGAATAATGTTTAATTATACTCCATTTTAAGCTTTTAGATGAATGAAATTGTCTGAAATTATCATTATATCCTTCAATTAAGAAATATACTTCTTTTTTATGTTTAATGGTAGCACATGTACCTAATATTATATTATTTTTATAGTTTCTTTCTAAATCTATAGCTTGTATTAATTCTTGATGTATTTTTTCTAGTTTTTTATCTGCTTCTATTTTTTTATTTAATAATTTTTCTTTATTACTTTTTTTATTATATAGAAAATTTTCTTGTACTTTTTCATTTTTGTTTTTTTCAATTAAATATTCTTTTCTTTTGTTTATTAAGTGTATTTTAGGATCAAGTGTTGCAAAGAATATATTCATTTTTACATTATTTGTATTTAATGATGTCATTAAATCTATATAGTAATTAATGTTATTGTTTGTTTTTTTCTTTATTAAATCATAAAATGTGTTTATATCATCTATAGTACCTTTTTTTAAAGATATACCTAGTTTTTTATTTTCTTTGATAGTTCTTTTAGTATTTCTACTTATATTTTTGTATATATCTTTTGTATTATTATTATTTATAATAATATCATATTTAGAAAATTTATTTTGATATCCCATTTTTTTAAATCCTATTCTAAGCATATTATCAGTTACAGAGGTATTATCTACTAATAAATTATTATTCTTATCAAAAACTCTTTGATAATACATAGGATTAATCGTTATATATATATATCCTTCTTTTTTTAAATATTTTTTTAATTCTTCAAAAAAGATATTTAAAAGAGAATAATTGTTATAGTCTATTAGAGGCATATTATATATTGTAGCCATTTTATTATTCATAATTAAATTTTTAACTATTATTGTGACGGCTGCACAAACATTGTTATTTTCATCTATTAATCCTAGGAATTCTTTTTCTTTTGTTCTGTTTTCTTCAATGTGGGAGTATTCGATGGTTTGACATAGATTTTGCATGTTATGCATATTAGAATAATTTTTGAATTGTAATTCATTTAATCTAATTATTTTCATATAATACTCCTTTCTTTAGGCTGTCTATTATATCATAAAAATAGCTTAAAATAAAGAATTTTGTTACCAAATAGGTAACAAAGGAATAAAATAAGAGTATTTAAATTGACTAAAATTAGATAGTGTGGTACTTTAATAACATAGGAGGACTTGAAGTGAATAAAGAAGTATTGAGTGAATTTTTATATTCTTTGGAGGAGGAAAAGAAACTAACTAAATTCTTAAAAATTATATTTAAATATAAGGTGTTACATGATTATAATTATATTTCAAGAATAGTAGTTTCAAAAGAAAGTGTTATTCTAGATATATATGATAATATATTAGAAAATAGATTTAATAGATATATATTTGATTTTAAGAATAATAATTATATTTATGATGTAGATGATAAAGATGATGTTTTTGTTACTAGTATTTGTATTAATAATTTAACAGAGGATAATATATATAGTAATAATTTATTGAGATTTGCTTATATATTTAAATTAGATACTAAAAATATGATAGGGTATGCTAAAGAAATATTTACTAATGATATTGTTAGTATATTAGAAAAAGTTATAAAAAAATAAATCTATTTAATTATAGGTTTATTTTTAAATTCTGAATCTATTAATTTGGTATTATTGGTTATTAGAGCATATATACAAGTACTTCTAAATTCTATATCTAGAGAATTAGATAAATTTTTCTTATATCCATAAATAATATTAGTTTGTTTTTTAATTGTGTTTAAGTATTTTCTTCCTCTTTGATTAAATCCTAAGACACGAGTATAACAATCTTTTTCTTTATTTTCTTCTTTAGTGTATCCTAGTAAGATGTGGGTTAACATTCTATTTATTTTATTATAAGTATATCTTTTAGTTTTTATTTTCATAACTAGAGATTGCCAATCGTTGCATTCATAAATATATTTTTTAATTCTATTTTCTATTCCTTCTTCAATGGTTAAATATTTATCTAAAGAATTTATATTTTTGATTATGGAATATTTTAAATAGGGATAAGCTTTATTTAAGTTTATTTTATTTTCTATATAGTTTATTGGATATGTTGGAATATAATTAGTAATGTCTTTGTTTTCTTGTATTAAAGTTCTTATATTTGAGGCACTAGTTATATTATTAACTATATCACTACTGTGATAATCTATAGTTCTTTTTATGGATATGGGAGTAATTTTATAGTTGTTTTTTATTATTTCTTTTATATATGATAAAGCAAGTAAATCATTTGGTTTATCTATTTTAATATTAGATATATTTTCTAGGGCTTTGGACATAGCAGTAGGGTAGTTTAATCCTTTGGATAAATAATTTTTAACTATATTATCATATTCTTTATTATCTATTTGTATTTTGGCTAGTTCTATTAATTCATTAATGTTATCTTTTTCTGTTCCAAAAACAAGAGTATCTATATTCATACTGTTAAGTATTTTTAATGATCCATTAGCAAAAATATCTGCTGATTGAGTAGCATAGGTATAAGGTAACTCTAAAACTATATCAATATTATTGTCTAAACATATTTTTGTTTTATTCCATTTGTTTATAATAGATATATCTCCTCTTTGGGTAAAATTAGTACTAATTATAGCTATTATAATACTATCTGGATATATTTCTTTTATCTTGTTTATTTGATATAAATGTCCTAAATGAAAAGGGTTATATTCTGCTATTATTCCAATTATTTTCATGTTATCACCAAAATAAGTATATCATTCTTCTTAATAAATTTCTATAAAATGATTAAAAAATATAAATTAATAACATAATAGGAATGGGTGATATTATTAAATATTACAGTATATGGAAAGAAAATGTTAAAAAAATAGTTTTGATAAGTTAAGTAGTAATAAAAAATGTGATGTTTTAATTATAGGGGGAGGTATTACTGGTATTAGTAGTGCATATCAGCTCATTAATAAAGGGTTAAATGTTATTTTAGTAGAAAGAAATGAGATAGGGGGTGGTATTACTTCTAGAACTACTGGTAAACTTACTTATTTGCAAGATTTAATTTACTCTACATTAAATAATAAGTATTCTTATGATATTGCTTATAAGTATTTGAATAGTCAGATGGATGCGATTAATATAGTTAAAAATGTTATTTTAGAGAATAATATAGATTGTAATTTAGATTGTCAGGATTCTTTTTTGTTTACTAATTATAAAGATAATATTAGTAAAATAGAAGATGAAAAGAAAGTTTTAGAAAGGATGGGAGTAGTAAATGATAAAGATAAAATTAACTTAAATATTCCATATTGTTATGGTATTTCTGTATCTGATACTTATTATTTTCATCCAGTTAAATATATACAGAGTTTAGCTTCAATATGTTTTAATAATGGGATAGAAATTTATGAACATACAAAAGTTAAAAAGAGAGAAGAGTATTATGAGTGTATTCTTGAAGAATGTAAAGTATATGCTAAGAATGTTATTTTGACTTCACATTATCCATATTTTATAAAGCCATTTCTATTTCCTATTAAGGCTCATATTGAAAAGTCTTATATATTGGCGGATAAAGTTTCTGATTATAATAATATTTCTGGTATAAGTATAGATAAAGATATTACATCATTTAGATATTATAAAGATACAGAATAAATAAAAGGGATTGTAACGAAATTATTTTATTACAATTCTTATCTATTTATTATTATTTTAATAATAATTTAACATGATAGTATTCGTTTTCATTCTGTTTTAATTTTTCTAAAGTAATATCATAGTGGGTTTTTAAATAATCTATAAATTTTTCATCTTCAACTGGTACATAAATAGTAATATAATCATAACCTTCATCTTTTAAATTTAATGGAACTTATGGAAAATGAGCCAGAAATTACATGGCCATTTAAAATGTATGATTTAATATTTAGGATGAATAATACAAGAAAAATCGCTATAATGTATGGGCTAAAAGAGTTTCCTAAGGATAAGATTGAAGAGTATGAAAAGGAATATGATGATATTTTAGAATTAGCAAAGGAAGAGAACAAGAAAATAAAATCTTCATATTATAGAATAAAAAAGCAAAACCATTACATAATAGATTAGTAAAATATAAAGAAAATCATTTATATTTTATAAAAGATTTTAATGTTCCTTTTGATGATAATTTAAGTGAAAGAGATTTAAGGATTTTTAAAACTAAAACTAAAATATCTGGTGGATTTAGAAGTATAGAGGCAGCACAAGATTATGCTAATGTTCTATTAGTAGTGAAAACGTCTGTTAAAAGGAAAATAAATCCAAAGGCAATTTTTAACAATGAAATATTATTTGCAAAAATAAAGAGCAATCTTACATAATTACTCTTTATTTTTGCATGCCATAGTCTGAATAGTTACTTAAATGAATTTAAATTTTACTATTCTTTGAAATTTAGTTTTTCAATAATCTATTATTTCTTTTAAATAATCTATTTATATTTTAGAAATGACATTCCATTCTTAATAAACAAAAAAATCAATTCCATTTCTAGAATTGATATTTATTAGTAAATGAACCAAAGTTCAATCGTATTCTTTAATGGTGCGATAGTTAAGATAGTCCGAAACCATCACAATAAATAAATAAACAATTTAATTCTGTAACCATTATACCATGACTTTTACTAATTTTATAAATAATTTTTATAAAAATGAAAAAGGCCTAAGGCTTCTAAAGTTTTCTAGGCACTTTTCAATATTATTATATGCTACGAATTAATATTTATACAATATAATAGTCCTTATCAAATCCCATTACCTTTAATACTATCAAATCCCATTACCTTTAACACTTCATCAATAGTAATTGAAGTTAAATTATTCTTTAAATTATCTAATTCTTTTGTAATTAAACTTCTCATTTCTATTACTTTATCATTTTCTAATAACAATTCTAATGATTTAATTATTATATACAAATTAGTATGTAATGCTTTATCTGGTGATTTTTTTGTTTTATCTAATCTAATATAGAAGGTACTTCTATAAGTATATAATCTATCATCATGAGCTGCTATATTACGAACTGAAGTAAGATTACCAAGAATATTTTTTAATATTCTATCATTTATATGAAATTGTTTACTTATCTCTTGTCTATCTTGTTGTTTCATTAAACCATAAAACTTACTTATAGTTCCAAGTGATAATATTTTAGTAACAACCCAAGGTGGAACAAATCCATATTTACTCATATAATGAGTTATTGCATCATGTTTACCATTTCCTTTATTAATCTCATTTCTAATTTCTTCAATTAATCTTTCTATATGTTCTAAGTTAGAATTATCATCTTTTAAATCAAAATTATTAATATCTAAATAGTTTTCTAATCCATACTTTTCAGCAAATAAATTAGCAATTTTAGTTTTTATTACTGCTTCTATTTCAAGAATATGTTTAAGCATTATTATCTTTAAATTCTTATCAAACTTGTACATTGCAAATATTTCTTCAAATGAAGCATTATTTTTATAATTTTCTCCTATTTTAAATATCCATTTATAGGAGTTTACTATTGAATAATAAGAATACTTTTCAATTAAATATCTAACATTATTTTCATCTTTTATTAGTACACCTTTTGAAGTTAATATTTCTATTAATTCATTTGTTGATTTAAACTCTTTAGCCATTTTTACCTCCTTATAAATGAAAAAGACCTAGGGCTTCAAAAGTTTCCTAGGCACATCTCGATAGATAATATACACTATTTATTGATAAAATGCAATACTTTTGAAGAAATTTTATCTCGTATTTTCATAATTTAAAACATCTATATCTAAATTTCTCATTATATTAAAAATATTTAATCGTGTACTTAAAGTATCATCTGTTAACAATTTATTTAATTTTATATCAGCCAATATAGTATCCTTAAATCCATTAATTTCATCAATACTCCATTTTGTTTCGTTTAAGTAAAATAATAGCCAATGTTTAGATAACCACGATGCATTTAACCAATTAGTATCATATTTTGATTTCAATGAAATTTTAATACTATCTAAGTAGTCTTTAATACTAGCTTTGTTTTCTTCTATACTATTATTTCGATGATAATAATTTAGTGTCATAATAGCACAAATATCACTTTCATTAATAATTAATTTAAAATAATTATTTATAGCATTACTTTCTAAATTAAATAACTTTATTATATATGTAATCCATATATCTACTATCTCTTTGGTTGTATCTTTTTTTGAATTTCTTTTTGTTATTGCATTATCAATAAATTTAACTTTATCTATTTGTTCATATTTATCTAAAATAGCAATTATCAATAACGAAACGTTTTCTGTCAAAATCTGATATTTAAAAATTACATTATTCAACAGTCATTAAATCAACTCCATTTATTTATTTTTATTTTCCCAAATTTTTCTAACTAATTTTAAAGATAAAGTAGATAAAGTGAAACCTATTACAGGTACTAACGAACTCAAAAATATATTATCAAATTCCGTTATAACAAAAGAATATATAATAACAACAATATAGGTTAAAATCATGATACATATTCTTCTAGTCCAACTTGTTTCCCATGCTTTATCTAATTCAACTCTTTTATTTCGTTCTTGTATCTTTTTTATTTCTTTTTCTAAATCCATAAATACACTCTCCTAATAAATAAATTATACCATATTTTGGCTACTTTTAACATGCTTATTCCTTTTCTTTCAAAATCATCTTTTGATTTTTTTAAATCTAAATCTTCAATATCATCATCATCATCTAATACATTATCTTCATACATTTCATTAACTACATCAATATATTTATCATCTTTATCATACCAACTATGAAGTTTATCATGTAAGAAAGATATTAGTTTTTCAAATTTATCTCTCCAATTAGTTTTACCTAACATTTTTTCCTCGTTATAAATTTTTGCTATTTTAACATAAGTACAACCTTCAAAATATAAATTAAATATTCTAATAATAATAATATCTTTAGTAAGTGGTTCTGGTACTAATAATCTATCCTCATGTTTATAACCTAGTGGTGCTCTTGCTGGAATATGTCCTGCTTTAATTGCTCCAGATAATCCAACTTTCGTCCTTTCACTTGTTCTTTCAATTTCTTGTTGAGATACACTCATTAGTATTCTTGAAATCATTTTTCCATTAGCATTAGTAGTATTTATATCATCATTAGCACAATCTAAATAAGCATTATTTTCTTCTAAAAATTTAATAATATTTTCCCAATCATAAACACTTCTTGTAAGTCTATCTAGTTTTAATACAACAATAGTATTACATTTCTTATCTTTAATATCTTGTAATAATTCTTCAAATGCAGGTCCTTTATTCCCAGTTTTAGCACTTATACCAGCATCTTTATAAATTTTATAAATTTCATAATTCTTATATTCGCACATAGCACGAAGTCTTTTTTCTTGTTCTGGTAAACTAAATCCTTCTCTTGCTTGATCTTCAGTACTAACTCTAATATAAAGTCCTGCTATTTTCTTCTCTTCATTCATTAATCTTCAACTCCTTTTCCTAAAAAAAAGGGAGTCAAAAATACTAGTTCAAACTAATATCTTTGACTCCACTTAATTTAATATTATATTTTTTATTAATTGTGTTTTTGACCATAGTGTACCTCCTTTTTAATAAAAGACGGATACTGCTTGTCATTTATTGGTTTTATATAATATACTTAAAAATTCATTTTGTCAATTTCTTGATTAGGGTATAGATATTAGTTATGTTTTAAATAGTCTTCTAATTCAGATAATTTAATCTTATTATTTAAGTTTTCAATAAATATCTCATTAGAATAATTAAAGGCCAGAAATGTAATATCATTAATTATAATTCTATGTGGTTCTAGATATGTAGGATTAGTTTTATCTATTGTTCTTAAATTACCATTAATAATAATTGGTTTAACTCTACAAAACTCACAAATAAATTCTAATCTCTTTCTTAATAATTCTTCTATTCTAACTCCTTGCTTGATAACATTTACCATTTTAATCAATCCTTTCTTTGGAAGACTTTTTTCTAAACAAGAAAAAAATCAATCCTAATTTAGAATTGATTGTCTATTTATTCTCGAAACTTATAAAAAGTACGAGTGGATTTCCCTATGGTGCCAGTAAGGAGCAGGTCTAACAACTCCACGGCTAAAAAAAGATGATGGTAAGCAATAAACTTACTAACTAATTACATATTATCATAAACATTGTAATTTTAAAAGTATTCTTTATCATTATCTAAAAAAAATTAACTTATTAAAATCTTTTATATTAAAGAAAACAAAAAAGGATTTATCAATTATATGATTAACTCTAAAATTAGTTTCTTTCTTCTATTTTTTCTGCTTCTTCATCTATCTCGTTTATAATTTCATTCAACTCTTCAAATTCATTTAAATTAATTTCTTTAATCAGTTTATCTAATTCTAAAATCAGTTTATCTTCTTCTTTCATATTTATTTTGATTTTCCCTTTCCATTTAAAGATTCTCTTAATTCTAATATGCTTTTTTTAAGTTTTATATAGTCTTCAGAAGTTGGAACAAATTGTTGTTGATTTATTTCTTGTGTATTAGTTCTATTTAAGTATTTTTCACTATTAATAAATACTATAGGCACACTAAGATAAGCAGCAGCATTAATTTCAGATTGCGTTGGTGGATTATTAAAGGTTAAAACACCAGTAGGATATATAGATTTATTATTTTCAGAATTTCTATAAAATACTAATTCAGTATGACTACCAGAATTTTTTTGAATTAATTTTTTTATTGGCCTAAAATTTTCTCTTTCATCTAGTTCAATATTTAAACTATTTAAATCACCATCAGAATATAAATCTTCTGATGATTCAGAAACAAGTGGGTTTCCTGAAATGTTATTAAATATTAAACATATATGTTCTTCATCATCTATTTTATTTTGTCTTGCTATTTTTGTTTTTATTTCATCAATTGCAGATAGACAAATGTATTCTTTTCCAACAATTCTTGGTTGCTTGAAATCTCTTAATGTTCCTCCATCACCATAAGCGTTTAAAACATGTATAAGAGAAACATAATCAATACCTTCAAGTTCTATAAAATCAACTTTTCTTCCAGATATATCTTCATCATATAGTTTTTTGTTTTCAGCTGTAAATAACTCTTTAGTTTTTGAATAATTATCTTTTTTTCCATATTCTAGTTGATTAAAATTAATTAATTTTTCACTTATCTCAAATGAATAAATTTCTTTTATTCTTTCAATCATTCTTTCTATTTCAAAATATATATTATCCATACCATTAGAATTTTGTTTATATTTAGCTATTCTAAAAGCAAGAACTCTTAGTTTCTTTAAGTCTTCGATTTTTAGAATTGAATCAACAAAGCTCATATATAAAATATATTTAGATAATTCTTCTTTTATTTGTTCATCTTTAATACTTCGTCTTAATAATTTAAGCTCATTACTGCTAATTCCAATTGTATCTAGAGTTTCATTTCCATAATATTTATATCCTGTTAATAATTTTACTATTTCGTTTTTAATAATAGTTATATTGCAGGAATAACCGGGAAAAGCATCTTCGTCCATATTTTTAATTGCTTCTGCTTTAACTCTATAAATTTTTTCAGAAGCTTGATGCAATTGTTCTAATGATTTTATATTTCTTAATTCATATTCTGAAACATAAAATTTTTCTTCCCATTCTTCATAATCATCTGTAATTTCAAAATAGTCTGGTCTATATTTTAAAATTTCTTTTACAAAATATTTATCTTTTAAATCAATATTACCGCTATTAACTATTTCAGTTATTAAAGGAATATAATATTTAAAATTTGAAACAACATCTATCATTAACTTTAATTTATCATGTTTATTTGATTTTTCATTACTTATCAAATCAATAAAATCATTAAACAATTTTAAATTTCCAGAATCTATTATTTCATAAAATGATTCAATTTGATCTTCATATGATTTAATTTTATAAATCTCCTCTGGTTCATATAATTCATTTTTATCTACATCATTATAAAGTAAAACAAAATTTCTACATAACATTATAATAAAATTATTATCATATACTTCAAATATTTCTTTTTTTGAAATAAATTCAACAATTTTTTTATAGCCACTATAATTGATTCCATCAATTATTTTATTATCAATTAAATATTTTAAAAATTCATTATTCTTATTTTTTTCGTAAAGTTTAATTAATGTATCATAAGTTAAAATATCATTATCATTAATTTCCATAATTTATCACCATAACTATTATAACATAAAAATTAATATTTAAAAAGAATAACCAACCTAAATTGATTGGTTGTATTATATTACTATTTGAAATAGTCATTGAATTCACTCATTTTAATTACTTTACCATATTTTTCAAGCATTGTAATAAATGTATTTATCCTTTCATCAATTATTTGTTCATTAACAATAAATATCAATTCTTCTTTATTTTCTTTTAATTCTAATGCATTCAGCATCCACATTTTTATTGTTGGTATATATGTTGAAATATTTGAATCGTTAAAGTTTATTATTTTATAATATTTATCCTGAATTTTCATATCAACATTTATTTTTTCATTATAATTACCGATAAGTGAATTTTTTCCTCCGATTAATTCATATTGAATATTTTTTCCTCTTAAAATTTCACTAAAGAAATCAATGCTTTCCTTTTTAGAAACACGTTTTTTCTTATCTATATCAAAATATAAATAATTATTCTTCAATTTTTCTAAAAATTGTTCACATGTCGATTCTATTGAAATTTCACAAATTTTGAATACAAATTGATTAATATAATATTGTGTTATTTTCTCGATCAACATTTCGTCATCAATATCAATATCATTTATATTGAGTGGATTATAACTAAATTGTTCTTTAAATGTTTTTAAATAATTTTTCATAAAATCAATATCAATCTCATCATCAAATTCTTTTAATCTTTTCCAATTTTCAATTAATTTTATCGATAAATATTTATCACTTGTTGAGTGTAGTAATACTGCAACATTGATTCTTTCATCACGCTCAAAGCTTGGAACATATTGCATTAAAGCATACTTAACTTTTCTTTTCATATTAATCACCACCTTCGATATTCAGTATATTACATATTTCATCTATTCTACTTATTCTATCCATTAAAAAATCTATCAATGATTTTTTTTCATTATTTGATATATTCCAATCGTTTGGAATACTATTAACAATAGTTTCAAGATCACTTTTTTTAATCAATTTTATCTTATTAATAAATTCTTTTACTTCAATAATATAGTTTTTATCATTTAAGCATTGTGATAAATTATTATAATTAAATTTACTCATTCTTGATATATCTATTTCTCCACCTATTAACATATTTAAAGAATACTCATCCCATATTGCTTGATTTATAAAAACATGCGAATGATCTATTGCAACTAATGTATTATTTTTAAAATTGATTAACAAATTACCTGGATTTCTATCATTATTACCAATGATAGTATCGAAAATTAATATCTTAATTGCATCATATTTATTGGTTGTTTTAGTTAATGCAAGATATCCAGGAACAGGAGCTGACTTTTCAAGCCATTCACTGCAAAAAACAGTTCCATCAATTAATTCAATATTTGATAAATTAACTTTAAATTTTGATAATTCAATATGGGCTAATTCAAAATTAGGAATTGGTAAATTTAATAGTTTCCCTAATGACGCAGAAACATACTCATTAATAAGTATTCTTGTGCCATCTGGATTACCACAAAATTTTGCAACATATTTTTTACCATTACTACATTCAACTAAATAAGGTTTTGTAACTCCTAATGGTAAAGCTCTAATAATTTTTACAATTTCCAATAATATCACCACTTTTCTTTATCATGTGATACTATTATAATAATAGTATATCACACTAGAACAATTTTTTTCATTTAGATTTTCATTTTATAGAAAATTTTACACTATATTATAACACAATTAATAATAATAGTCATTATCTCTCATAATCATCATTGTTTTTTTCTTTTTTATTAATAAAACTAGTGTATTCTTTTTCATCAATAATTCCATTTATAAATAGATTATCAGCTATTCCCTTATATTTATCATCTTTATCACCAAATATACCCTGTATTTTATCATGAACAAATTTTACTACTCTTTGAAATTTATCTTTCCAATAATCTATTGTATCCTTTAAATCTTCTATTTTAGATTTTAAAAATGATATTTCATTATCTTTGTTATCCAAATCATTTCTTAAATCTTTTATTTCTTCATTTTGGGATTTAACTCTTTTTCTTAAATCTTCAATTGAATTATGATTTTCTTCAAATATTTTATCTTTATTTTCATTTGATAATAAAACATTATTCTTATTTAATGGTTGTTGTTTAAGATTATTTATAATTTCTTTAATGTCTTTAGATTCTTCATTTATAACTTCAGTTTTACTATTTACTTTTTGAATTTTCTTTTATTGTTTATTATAATTTCTTTGAAAAATATCATAGTCTTTCATTTGACTAACTCGATAATCTTGATTTCTACCTTGTTCTTTTTCTTTTAACTCCATATTAAGATTATAAACTCTATTAAATTCTTTAATACAACTTTCTCTTAATTCTTTTTGAATATCCTTTAATGATTCCACATTAAATACATCAGATTTACCAACTTGTCTATTCATACCAGTTTTACAATTTTCTTTAAATGGTACACCTACAATATGTAAATGTGGAGATGATTCATCAAAATGAATAGTTGCATTTGCTACTTTAAATGATGGAATAAGTTTTTCTAAATCAATTACTTGTTTTTCAAACATACTTACCATTTTATATTTTTCTTCTATTGTTTTATCAGACCAATAATACATATTACCAAGTTCAATAATAATCTCAACGGCTAAATCGTGTTTATTATCATTTGCTATTTTATTAAAGTAATTATCTATTTTTCTATCATCTCTTGTTTGTTTATTATTATAATTAATTCTAGATTCTTCAAATAACTCTAAATATAATTTCTTCGTATCATTAACAAGATTGTTACTTCCTTTAATTGTATAAATAAGTTCAGGATTATTTTCGTATATTCTCAAATTATGATGATTTACTTTTGATAACTGAATACCATTTTGAATCGCATTATTATTAAAGTTAGTAGGTCTTTCTTTAGCAATTTGTTTGGCTTTACTTGTTTTATTTTTATCATTTCCAATATGGAATGAATAAGATAGTTCTTCGATCATATATTCCCCCTAAAATAGTATCTTGTATGTTAAGACAAGATGTATAACTCCCTAGATATCTTGACTTTCTATCAAGATATGGGAGCTAAGGACACCTTAGAATCCGTTTTATCTTACTTCAGTAATAACTAAAACTTCGTAATAGTTAAAACTTTCGTAAAATATTGATACAATAACAAATACTATTTATTATTGTATCTATTAAACAAACTTTTCCCACTTTCATTAGCATAGCGGACAAAACGTGTACGTTTGTTATTAAGCAAATGTTTCTTTGAACATTTTCTTAAGTTCCTTTTTATAATCGATTGCTAGTCCTATAATAAATTTCGCATATTCTTCGGTATAGTATTCTTTTACTTTAACTAGATTGATTGTTATAACACCTAGTTTTAATTTATTTTCTTTTAATGCTTTTGTATCTTTAAGTAGAATTAGTCTTATTATTTCTTCAGTTTCTTCTGCATTAAAACAAGCATCATTTTTTTCACCATCATAATATATTTCATAATAATTTAATTCACAATCAGTATAACCACTCATAAAGTTCTTTAATTTATCAAAATATTTCTTTGCTTTATCTGATGTTCTTTCTTCACTATTCATAACTATATGATTTCCTTTGTCATCTGTAAATAAAGCAAGTGATAATGGAGTTTTACATTCTTTATGATATTTAACTTCATCACTTAAATATGCACTTGATAAATCAATATTTTTAAATATATAGTTATCTTCATTTCTTTCTAGTTCAATATTATCTATATAACGAGATATTATCTTTTGTTTTTCTTTTCGTGATAGCATAAACCAATTAGACATTAAGTTTAAATAATTACTAGGATTAGTCATTAAATCTATTTTTTGTTTATCTTCAAATATTATTAAATCATCTACTGTGAATGATAAACTTTCATATTGCTTTTGTTCTTTAATCATTTTTTCTAATTCTAGTTTTCTATAATCAATATGTTTTATTTCTTTATCAAAATCTTCTAATTTCATTACACCTTTTATATAAGCAGTTTTAATTCTATCCATTTGTTTATCTAACTCTTTTAATTCATTGGTATAATCCTTTGTATTATTTTCTAATTTAGACTTAATAAATAGTGTGTAATAATCATTTAATAGTTCTTCTTGTCTTTGTAATAATATCCAAGCATCTAATAATAAGTCTTCTATTTTTTCTTCACTATAATAAGTTTTACAATGTTCACATTTATAGTAATAATATTTTTACCAGTTTTCTTTTTACTAGCAGCTCCACCCAAGAAACTACCACATTTAGAACATTTTAATTTATTAGTAAATAGATAAGTTGCAGTTCTTTCATAATGTCTAGCATTTCTTTTTTTCTGATACTGACAATTTTCCCATGTTTCTTTTGATACGATAGGTTCAACTACATTTTCATAATACTTAGGATTTTTAGTTCTCTTACCATGAACAAAATCTCCTTTATAAAGTTCATTTGATAATATCTTTTGAATAGTTGAATCTAGCCAGTTAGTTCTTTCTAAAACCTTTTCTTCATTTAAAATATTTGCGATTTTTTGATGTGAATTACCATCTAAATATAAATTAAATATTTTTACTATCACATCTTTAGTAAGTGGATCAGGTACTAACTTTTTATTATCTCTTTTAAAACCTAAACATTTGCCAATAGGAATATGTCCTGCTTCTATTGCACCAACCATACCAAATTTAGTTCTTTCTGAACATTTTTCTATTTCGTTTTGAGATACACTAGTTATTATTCTCATAACCATTCTTTCATTAGATGTGACTGTATTTGATTCATCTGCCATACAATTAATTTCTGCTTCTGCATCATTTACTTGTTTCATTAGTTTTTCAACATCATAAACACTACGTGTTAATCTATCTAATTTAAAAGCAACTATAACATTTATTTTTCCATCTCTCATATCTTGCATCATTTCTTGGTATGCAGGTCTTTTATCATTTTTTGCACTTATTCCTGGGTCTTTATATACTTTATAAACTTCATAACGTTTAAACTTACAATATTCAATTAATCTTTCTTCTTGTTCTCCCATAGAAAATCCTTCTCGTGCTTGGTCCTCAGTAGAAACACGCGCATATATACCTGCAACTCTTACTTTTTCATCCATTGGTTTGCCTCCTTTTTATCAAAAAAGAGGAGACAAAAGCACTAGTTTAAACTAATACCTTTGACTCCTCTTTGGATACTTTATTATATTGTTTTATGTATATTATATATTTTGACATAGTGTACCTCGCTTTCTAAACGACTGATACTGCTGGTCATTTATTAGTTTTCTATAATATCACAAATAATTTCAAAATCAATAGGTATTAGTTATTTTTTAGATAGTTTTCTAAATCTTTTAATCTTATTTTCTCACTATAGCCATTTATAAAGACTTCTTCACATTCTTCTAGTATTAAGTAATCATTTCCTTTAACTTTTAAAATATGAGGCTTTATATAGGCAATATTGGTGTTTTTTATTGATTTAATATTACCTTGTATAAATTTATACTTAACACAAGCAAACCGACATATCATATCTATTTTTCTATTAAGTTCTTCACTTATTTTCAAGTTTTTAGTTTCTATCTCAAACATAATTATCACTCATCCTTTCGTTTTAAGCAGAAAAAAAACTAACTATTTCTAGTTAGTAATCTATTACTTAAACTCAGGATGTGTCCGAGTTTCCTATCAATCTGGTGGAGCTGAGGAGAATCGAACTCCTGTCCAAAAATATTCATATTTATTGTTCTACAAGTTTAGTTAGTTAATGTGTTTCATAAATATTATAATCAACTAACAACTTAAAATATTTACTAGTCTATAAAATTCGTTATATAATCTAGACACATATACAATATAGCTTACTTTATAAGTTCCTTCTACGTCTCGTAAGCAAAGAAGTAGGGGAACCTGTCGCACTTATTAATTAAGCAAAAGCAACAGCTGTTTGTCTACTGTTTCCAGTTATTTTTGATGGTCTATAACGATGACTAATCGACTTGCTAAATAAATACTAATTATTCCTGTCGAAACCTTGGCAGCCCCAAATTTCATTTAAATTATATCACATTAAATAGTGTATGTCAATTTTGCTAATCATATACTATAATATATGTAATATGTTGAAAATATTTACTTAAATTACAAAAATAAAATAAGAAATTTTGTTTCTTATTTTATTATAAATCTAACACCTTTATTCAAGTTTGTAATAGTAATATCATAATTTAAAAATTGAAGGGTTTTCTTTACAATTGATAATCCTAAACCAAATACGCCATTTATTCCTTTTTCATATGGAGTAAATATATTATTTATTAGTTTTTCATCTATATTTTCTCCATCATTATACAAAGTTATTTTTTTGTTTTTAATATTTATTTTTATTTCTTTTTTGGCATATCGTATAAAATTATTTAAAATATTATCTATTATAGCTTCCCACATATCAGTGGTTCCTCTAAAATTTGTATGATCATCATAATCAAATATAAACTTAATATCATTTCTTGCTACTTCAAATTTAGTTATTGAAGAGTTGATAATGGGTACAATATTAGTATTAACATTTAGGAGTTCTTTTTGGTCTTGCACATAGTTAAGTTTATTTAAGTATAATAAGGAGTGAACTTTAGTTTCTAATTTGTTAACTTGTTCAGAAATAACTTTTAAGGTGTTTTCTTTAGTTTCTATTCCATCTTCTTCTGCTTCAATGTATGATTTTATAACGGTAATAGGAGTCTTTAGGTCGTGTGAAATATTTTGATATATTTGATTTTTATATTGTTCTTCTTTAATTAGATATTCTTTCATATTATCTATTGATTGATTTAAGGAGTACAGTTCATCATCATAGATATAATGAATGTTTGATTCATAATTTACGTTATCTAAATTGTTTACTTTATCTTTAAGTTTTCTAATTTGTTCTACAACATTATTTGACCATAATACTATTATTAAAGTGGTTATAGTAAAAGCTATACTTGATATTAGAAATATTATTAATAACATTTGATGTCTGACTTTATTTATATAATTATCGTTTGTTATAGAAATTTTTGTTTCATAATTTGTTTTTAAAGTAGAGTAGTAATATTTTTTATGATTATATATAAATTTTCCACTATCATTAGTTATATATTTTAATATTTCTGGACTATAATTAGTTATTACTTTATTAACGTTATATGTTAATTTTATTTCGCCATTTACGATATATATATAAGCTATATCTGTGTCATAATTTATTGTATTTGAACTATTGTTATTAATGAAAATTAATGGTTGTTTTAGTTTATTATATATATTTTCTTCATATATAGGTGTTAATAATCTTGGTAAAATTATTCCTAATGTAATTATTATAATACTGACAACTATTCCTGATATTAAGAATAATTGTTTTCTAAGTGATATCTTTTTCATACTAATCTATACCCGTAGCCATATATTGTATTTATATTTAAATCTGGCATTTTTTTTCTTAGTCTTCTTATAAGGTCATCTACAACTCTATCAGTTCCATAGTAGTTTTCTCCCCATACTTTACTTAGTATTTCATCCCTCGAAAATGATTTTCCTTTATTTTGTAAAAACATATTTAATAAATCAAATTCTAATGTAGTTAAAATTATTTCTTTATTATTTAATAAGACCATTCTTTTTTCTAAGTTAACGGTATAGTCATTATATTTAATTTTGTTTAATTCATTTGAATATACTCTTTTAATGATATTATTAATTCTAAGTACTAATTCTTTAGGAGAGTAGGGTTTTGTTATATAGTCATCACTTCCTAGTTCTAACCCAATTATTTTATCTAAATCTTTGTCTCTGGCTGATGTAAATATTACAGGCATCATTTCATTATTTTTGCGAATTTCTTTAATAATGTCATATCCACTTATATTATTTGGCAACATTATGTCGAGTATCCATAGATGGACTTTAGTGTTTATATTATTAAGGGCATCTTTACCATTAAAAAACGGAATAACATTGTAGCCAGCTTTTTTTAGATAAGTTTGAATTAATTTATTTAAATCTTCTTCATCTTCTACTAGTGCAATAGTGTATTTCATAGTAACCTCCATATAAAGTATATCACTTTTATAAATTAAATTCTAGTCATTTATCACCTCCACTACATATAATATAAAATATTTATTTGGTATAAATATAGGTAAAATATGGTAAATTATGGGATAGAAAAAAAGAAGTTTTTATTAACTTCTATTTTCATTTGTGGATAAATCATCTGATATTATAACTGTTCTTGTTTTAGTAGCGGTTAGTCCAATATAATCTGCTATATAATTTATTTTGTATTTTCCAGCATCTAATTGATTTATAGCACTTTCCAATTTTTGAATGGTATTTATTACTGGTAAAATAGCTGTTTGATCGGATATTTGATAAGTTATATTTGCTTTTTTAGTTATATCATCACCATTATAATATACTACAAAACCAGGTTCTGTATATTTTCCTTTTTGGGTATTGGTGATAAGTTTTCCAGCTAAATATATTTTTAAATCTCCAACAGGTTCATTTCCTAGATTGGCACTAACTTTTATACCTTTGCTAGCATTTGCTTTAAAATATTTATGTTCAGCTCTAATTATTAGTAATGAACTTCCAGCTCCTGTATATTTAAAAGTATTTTCTTTTGTGGTTCCTACTAATGTTTCACTGCCATCATTTTCAATTTTATATATTGCAAATATTATTGGTCCTAAGCTGTTTTTATTATATGATTTTCTTTCGTTAATATATTTGTCTGTTTGTTTTCCAAAGACACTTTGACTAAAGTAAGTTCTTAAATATTCATCTGTTAATACATTTGGTGTTTCAAAATCCCATGAAAGTGTAATGGCATTGTTAACTATTGCTGTTTTAACATTTTTGACATCATTAATTGTAGCAAATCTTTCTGATACTTCTGTTGGGTGTGTTCCTTTTTTAAAATATTCTGTTTTAATTAAATCACTAGGTGTGTTTTCACTTGGTAATTTTGCAGGGTAGGTATACATTTCAACTTGACTTGCTACAACACTGCTTGGCATTGTAAATCCAACGGTATCTTTTGGAATATTAGTCATAATTTTTCGCATAACAGCTTCTTTTTGAACATTGTTTGTTAAATAATATTCGCTTGATATTTCTTTATATCCATACCATAATGCTATAGAATATTTTGTGGTATATGCTACTGTCCATATGTCATTAACGGCATATGAAGGTAAGTTATATTTTTTCAATGTTTCATCACTAAAGTTTGATGTACCAGTTTTGGCTGCTACGTGACTTCCCCATACAAGTGCACCACCATTGAAACCACCAGTTACAGCAGACTCTAAAACATTATTCATAAGGTAAGCAGTTGAATCAGACATTACTCTTTCTCTTTTTGGTTTATATTCCCATACTTCATCAGTGTTACGATATTCAATTTTGGTAACGGTGTATGGTTCGGTATAATAACCTCCGCTTGCAAATCCAGAATAAGCAGAAGCCATTTCTAGTGGTGTAAATCCTAAAGCTGTTCCTCCAATAGAATATGCTTCATTTATGGCATTATCTGAACCATTAGCATTTAATTTGTAATTTTCCGAACTTGAGTTAAGTGCAATGTCAAGTCCTAAACTATTAACAAATTTTATAATATTTTTAGGTCCAACTTCTTGGAATGTTTTTAGTGCTGGGACATTTCTTGAATATTGTACGGCATAACGTAAGGTCATTAATCCACCATATCCGCCATCCCAGTTGCCAACGCTAGGTCCGTTAGTGTAAGCCCATGGTTCATCATTAAATAGTTGATATGTTGAATAATTATTATATTCCATGGCTGGGCCATAATCAAATAATGGCTTTGCTGTAGATCCTGGTTGTCTTCTAGCTTGAGTTGCAAAGTTGAAACTTCTTTCTCCAACGCGATTTCTTCCAGCTCCAACAGCAGATATTGCACCTGTTTCAACGTTAACAATTGCAATTCCTGCTTGAACGACATCATTTTCCCATGTAAAATCTTTTCCGTTTAATATGTTATCTATTCCATTTTGGATACTAGGTTCCATTGTTGTATATATTTTCATAGGTATGGTGTATGGATTTTTTCCAGTCTTTTCTTCAACTTCATCTACGACTGTATCAATATATCCTTGATATTTTCCGTCTGCAACATTATTATTGGCAAGTAAACTTTCTATACTTATTGATTTAGCAAATTTAGCTTCTTCTTTAGTGATGTATCCGTGTCTTGTCATTAAGTATAGTACGGTATCTCTTCTTTTTTCGGCGTTATCAATATTTTTGTATGGATTGTCTAAGCCAGGAGATTGGAATAATCCAGCAATAAGTGCTGCTTCTGGTAGAGTTAAATCGGATGCTGATTTGTTAAAGAAATATTTTGAGGTTTCTTCTACACCAGATCTACCTAAGAAACTATCATTGACATAAAATTCCATAATAGATTCTTTACTATATTTTTTTTCTACTTTAAATACTGCTAAATAAACGTCTTGAAATTTTCTAATTATTTTTTTGATTGGATTAGTTTCTATTTTGTTCTTTTTTGTTAAGTTATTTTTGACAATTTGCATTGTTAGGGTAGAAGCACCACCAGCTTCATTTTGACCTAGGAGTTGTAAAACAGTAGCTTTTATAAATCTTGGTAAATCGACACCATTATGTTCAAAAAATCTTGAATCTTCGGTAGCTACGATGGCATCTATTAAAACTTGTGGTAAGTCTTCATAACTAATATTCTCTCTTTTTTCTGTCCCTAATTTTGCTATTTCATTACCATTAATATCATAGATAACTGTTTGTTCTTGTGTGTTAAAAGCTTCTGGATCAAACTTTGGTGCAGTGATGGCTACGATAGCAAAGAATGCAGCAAAAGCTAGTATGCATATTATGCATAAAATCAAAATAATGGTAATAATTTTTTTCCACAATTTTCTACTTTTTTTAGATTTTACTTCTTTGTTATTTTTTCTAGTGCGGTTTTTGTTTTTTGCTTTTTTACTATTAATATGCTGTTCTCCAATTAGTTTGTTCAATTTAGTTAAAAAATTTTCTTTTTTTGTTTTTATATTGTTTGTTTTATTATTAGTACTGTTAGTAATTTTTTTGTTATTTTTACTTTTTTCTTTTTTCTTAATCTTTCTCATTAGCATCCCACTTTCTTTTTATTAATTATAATATAATTTTATTTAAATATCAATTATTAGTTAATATTTTGTCGATTATACTTAAATAATCTAATCTAGGTGTATATTTAAGCGTTAGTAAATGGCCGTATTCTTCAAAAAAAGATAATGGTATAGATTTTCTTTTGATATTATCTATATAATTTATTAGATCTTTTCCCATTACTAGGTAAGTTTTATCTAACATAACAAATCTTATTATTAAAAATACTATTCCTTTAAAATACAATACGTTTTTTATATGTTCTAATTGATGTTTATGTATGTTAGATAATGGATAACTAGTTTTACTTCTTGTTTCTTTAGCGTCAAATTCAATATATTTTTCTTTATATATTCCATTATAATCTAGTGTAGATTGCGTTTCATAAAATCCATCTAATATTCTTGTTTTAGCATAATTTACTTTTATAACTTTAATAGGAGTTGGCTTTTTATAAATTAAGGCTATGTTATTATTTTTATAGTAATCATTAGTAATGTTAATATCATTTTCTAACGTCATTCCTCTATTACCATATTTTATTACTTTGTTTTGCATATTATCACCATTATTATTGTAACATAAATTATTAAATATTGCTATTTTTTGCATAATAAAACCCTTAAATTATATAAGGGCTATTTTTTATAAATGGCGGAGTAGGAGAGATTCGAACTCTCGCACCAGTTTCCCGGTCTACACCCTTAGCAGGGGCGCCTCTTCGGCCTCTTGAGTACTACTCCAAAGCACATATTAATTTTATATCAATAAGCGTGGAGTTGTCAAGAACTATTTTTCTTTTCTTTCATTTATTTGTTAATCAAACTATTTATTTCTAGCAATATATTCATCATATGTTATATTGTTACTATATATGTATGAGGCTAATTCAGTACCAACGTATCTGTAATGCCATGGTTCATATATATAGCCAGTTATTTTTTCTGTGCTTTTTTGATATCTTAGAATAAAGCCATATTTATGAGCGTTATTTTTCAACCAAGTAAATTCTTTGTCATTTTCTTCGATTAAAATTTTATTGATATTTGCGATATCTACAGCGAGTCCCGTCTGATGCTCAGAAAATCCTGGTCTAGCTGAATATGTGTCAGCTTCTTCTATTCCGTCTATTGAGACATAGTAATTATATAAATTTTTTTGGTAACTATAAGAACGATAACTAGAAGCTGCATATATTTTTATTCCATCTTTTAAGGCATCAGCTGCTAGGGCTTCAAAACTACTTGCAGCTTGTGCTCTTAATTTATTTTCTCTTGTAGTATATTTAGGATTTATTAATGTTAAATCATTTGGTACATAGTTTTCATTTAAGTAATTATATTTATTTACAAGCAAAGTTATATCATTTTCGTTATCTACTAATTTAGTATTGGTATAATAATCGTTATCAAGGCCAATGTTAACATAGGTTATTACATCTATATAATTATAATTATTATTTAAATAATATTTTATATATCTTTCTAAATTATTATTTTTGAAATATGTTAAATTAAGCATGTTTGTTAAATCTTTTATATAATTATTAGAAGTTATTAATTCTATATTATCTGTTTTTAATTTGTTATATATAGTATTTATATCATTGCTTTTATATCCAATATTAAGTAATTTATATATTTGTTCTATGAAATTATCTTCTTCTTTATAATTAATATTTATATATTCATCTATATATTTTGAATCAAAGTAGTCAGTATTTATTATTTTTTCTAAAGTTTTGGAATAATCTTTATCAATAATTTTATCTACAATATTTAATTCTTTAAATACTTGATATGTTTCTTTTTGATATCCATGTGTGTCTATATTTAAGGTACTTTTATATAGTATGAAAGATACTGCTAATAACAATATTGTAAAATTAAAAATAATTATTCTTTTATTTTTCTTTCTTTTTCTTTTTTTCATTCTATCACCTACTATCACCTATAATAAGTATATAATTCTTGACTTTAATATACAAGAAATTAATTACGTTTGTCAAACTTTTGTCAATAGTATTGTAAATAATTGTTTTTTAGAGTATTCTAAGAATAGAGATAGGGAGTGTGATACATGATTTATCCATCAATTGATAAGATCTTAACTATAGTTCCTTCTAAGTATGCACTAGTATATATAGTGAGCGATAGGAGTAAGGAGATAACAAGAACAGGATATTTACAAATGCCAGTTAGTTCTTATAAATCTAGTAAACCTATAGGTAGGGCTTTAGAAGAAGTTAATGCGAATTTAATCCATGTAAAAAAGAAATAGAAATATAAGTAAATTTGCTTATATTTTTTCTTTTTATGTGGTATAATTGTAGTAGAGGAGTGTTATGAAGAATAAATTAAATTATAAATTATTAAATGTTTTGGTAATTGTAGCTATAGTATGTTTATTATATTTAATTAAAAATTTATGGATAGGTATAGTTAATAATATTTTTAGTATTATAGCTCCATTTTTACTTGCTTTTGCAATTGCTTATGCAATTTATCCTATGGTGAGAAAACTTAATTATTCTGGTAGTCCTAAGTGGCTGAGTATTTTAGTTACTTTGGTGATATGTTTTGGTTTTCTTTTAATATTAATATTATTAGTAGTGCCACTTATGTATGAACAAACATTGCTTTTTATTAGTAATATTTCTGTTTTCTTGTCAGATATTTCTAGTAAATATTCAATAAATGTTGGTTCTTGGCAAGCATCACTTAGTACTATAAGTAGTGATATTATTAAGAATCTGGGTAATTATATATCTAATGGTGCTCTTAATATTGTTAATACATCAATTAATTTTTTTACTAATACTGCTATTGTATTTTGTTCTGTTGTATACTTTTTGGTTGATATGGATAAAATAAGAAAATGGATAAAAATTTATTTTAGTAAAAAAAATAGAAAATTTTATCATTATTTAAAGAGTCTTGATGTTGAACTTGGAAATTATGTTCTTGGAATGTGTAAGAATGTGGTAGTTCAAATGATTGAGTATACAATAATTTTCTTAATTATAGGTCATCCTAACTATTTGATTTTAGGTGTACTATCAGGTGTATCTGCTATAATACCTTGGTTTGGGGGATTTATAGTAACAGTATTATCTCTTTTAGTATCATCAGTACTTGGGACAAAGTTATTTATAGCAACGGCTATTGTATGTATGATATGTCCAATATTAGATGGAAATGTTATTGGTCCTAAGATATATGGTAAATCTAATAAATTACATCCATTACTTGTTATATTTGCTGTTTTTGCCGGTGGTATTATAGCAGGATTCTGGGGAATAGTTATTTCTATACCAGTAGCTATTATTTTGAAAGTTACATATAATTTTTATAAAAAAGATATAAATAGAAGAATTGTTAAAATTAAGAGAGGTGTAAAAAATGAAGAAACTTAAATATTTGATATTTGTATTGTTGCTTTTTCCAGTTAGTGTATTAGCTGGTAGTAAATATGTATATATTGATGATGATGTATCAATTAATGAAGAAGTTGGTAATAGTGCTGTTGCTTTTGGTGGAACAGTAAATGTTAATAATAAGATAGATGGATTTGGTGCTTTTTTTGGAGAGACAGTTAACTATAATACTAATAGTGATTATATAGCTATTTTTTCTAATAAAGTAAATTTGAGTGGTAGTTTTAGAGATGGGGCTATATTTGGAAATGTTATTGAATTACAAGATATGATTATTAATAGAGATATTGTTATTTTTGGTAATAAGATTAAAATTAATGCTCAATTTAATGGTAATGTTTTAATATTTGGTAGTGATATAGATATTAATGATTCTGTAATTTCAGGAGATGTTTATTTAAATGGAAATAAAGTTAAAATTTCTGATAATACAAAGATTGATGGAATTTTAAAAATTAATAGTGATGCTTCAAAGAGTTTTTCTATAGATAAGTATGATATTAAAGAATATAATAATATTAATAATAAAAGTGATAGTAAAGTAATAATGGATTATGTTAATAGATGGGTAAATATATTAACTGTATTTTTGGTACTATATTTATTAATTCCAAAATTATTTAATTCATTTAAGAAAGAAGAATTTGGTAAGAATTTAGGTGTTGGTGCTTTATTGTTTATTTTGGTACCAATTGTGGGTCTTATTCTTACATTTACTGTATTTGGTAATTCTGTAGGAATTATTAGTATATTATTTTATGTTATTATAATTATGATGTCTAAGGTAATTACAGGATATATGCTTGGTAACTATATTTTTAGCAAGTATATTAAAACATATAAGAGCGACTACTTGATGGGTGTTTTGGGTATAACTATTGTATATTTAATTAGTATTATTCCTTATATTGGTTGGGTATTTAATATATTGTTAATTATATATACATTTGGTTATATATTTAAATTAATTAGATTTAAAAAAGTGAAAGCAGAGAAGTAAAATGTAACCTATAAAGTGGACTTTCAAAAAAAGAGAGACTTACTTTATAGGTTTTTATTATGTCTTATTGTATAATATAAGAAAGTTGGTGGTAATAATGTCAAAAATATTATTTACAGATGCTCAAGTAAAAAAATTAAGTAAAAACAAATGGATAAAAAATATTACTAATAAAGCCATAACTTATACTGATGAATTTAAATACAAATTAGTAAAAGAATGTGAAGATTATAAAAAAGTTTTCTCAAAATGTATTTAGAGAGTGCGGTATCGATCCTGAAATTGTTGGTCGAAAAAGATATGAACAGGCTGCTTACAAATGGAGAAAACAGTTAAATTCAATTGGTGAAATAAAAGACACTAGAAAAGGTGCTTCTGGAAGACCTCTAGAACATGAATTAACTGATAAAGAAAAACTTGAACGAGCCGAAGCTAAAATAAAATTACTTGAAGCAGAAAATGAATTATTAAAAAAAAACGAGCTGATAGAAATGGGAATTTTAACAGATATCAAATCAATATCAAATTTGAAACAATAAAATATATTATTGATAAATATGGATTAAGAGGAATGACAACATATTTATGTGAATGTATTGGTGTTTCTAAATCAGGATATTATAATTATTTAAAAAATGAAAATAAAAGAATTGAAAGAGATAATAAAGACCAAAAAGATTTTGATTTAATTTTAAAAGCTTACAAATTCAAAAAACGTAAAAAAGGTGCTAGACAAATAATGATGGTACTTGATAATGAATTTAATGTTTATTTTAATCTAAAAAAGATAAGAAGATTAATGAAAAAGCATGGATTAAAATGTCCAATTAGACAGGCAAACCCATATAGAAGAATGATGAAGGCAACTCAAGAACATATGTAAAAGTCAATATAAAAATGTCGAAAAAGTTGAAAATAAAAATGTAGTTTTTTTGTAATCAGTTTTGTATAGA
>OJAM01000178.1_pt1 | contig 30909 bp, 23 predicted proteins | sample 1589071 | NCBI WGS metagenome assembly OJAM01 (sample SAMN03283243) | human gut metagenome | biome: human-associated habitat; material: feces | host: Homo sapiens | place: Peru | collected 2012
CCACCTGCTTCTCGTTCAGCGATGGATAGCCAGTGTTGACGTAGGAATATGTATGCGCGACCTGCGGAATCTCTCCCACTATCTTGATCCCTGCGGTGTCGGTCACGAACTTGGTCTTGCGCCAGTTCTTGCGGATCGGAGTCATCGAACCGGGCTTGTGATCCTTCGCTGGAACGATATTCACCCAAGTGTGCGAAGTGCCGTCGCAAGTGTGCGAGGTCATCACCGACCCGTCCGTGCTGGCCAGCCTCCCGACCACAATGCTCGTACATTCCAGCCCCGAATTCTCATCATCCTGAGCCCAAGCTCCGAATCCCGCGGCACAAAACGCCGCCAGCGTCACAAGAATTTTTCTCATCTCTATCTTATTGTTTGTTTATTCTCAAAGACTTGCGAACATCCGCTTACCTGACAGGACCGGCGATGCTGACACAAGCGTAAAACAAAGTTTATTATCCAGGCTAAGTAATCTTTACCAACTTATTTTTTAACGCTTACTAAGATACAACTAAAACCGAGATTTTTCAAAAAAAAGACTTTTTCAAGTGGACTCAATTGTTCATCTTTTTGTTCGATTGCAGGTTCTCCACATACAGAGGCAAATGATGGAGATTTGTAGCATCCGCATCGGTTCTAACTTGAACCAGAGGATAAAAAGAGGGCAAAGAAGAAAGCAGAGGGTTCTGCTCCCGTCTTCACCCTCTTGGTTATAGGCTATGATTTACTTGCCAATCCATTCTATTGCCATAGGGTTTCCTACAGTGGTTATCATAGGAGTTGGATTGACTACTGAAGTCTGAGGGTTGAGATAATATATGCCCTTGGTGTTCGCTGAAGCATTGCAGATGGCCAAGCCGTCTTTATACTTAGAGACCAATATACCATAGCCGTTGGACAATTCCAGCCCTTTTATTTTCGTCATCTTCCGATTGTATAGGTCATAGACTACGGCTCTGCTCGATATAGAGGAATGTCCTGTTTCTCCGGGTCTGTAATAACCTGGAATATCAACATATCCGTAGGCTTTACCATTGGCCACATAACAAATGGAAGCAGCCCAACCTGCTGTTTTCTCTTCTCCTTCGATAGTTGCACCGGTTATCGTCCAATGGTACGTGGGATCAAAATCCGTATCACCCTTTTTGATCCGCAGTATGCCAGCCTTATGTCCTGCTACCATTCCGAAATTGCCGAGACAAGAGATGTATATATCCCCTTTTTCATCCATGAATAAAGACTTCGGATCGATAGGACGTGTAGCTTGAGAGAAACCGCTGGCTTTCTCCGAAATCATCTTGACCAGCTTGTCCCTCCTTGTGTCAATAACGGCAACATCTGCTTGTTTGTAATTTTCCGGGCTTGTCCAACCACCCACCATCTGACTTAGACCTGCAAACACGTAGCCGTCACGTTCTATCATGATTCCTATGTCGGGATTATTGTCTTGTATGCCTAAAGATGTCAGGTCTATCTCTCCCGTCTTCTGCATGGTTTCAGGATTAAAAATGTAAATCTTTCCCAATCCTGCAAGCGACAGATACGCCTTTGTAGGAGACAGCTTGACGAGACTATTGGCACTGTTATTGGCAGGCAATGGCATACTGCCCACTTTCTGCAAACCACCGTTTGTGCGGCGATACTTAATCAGCTCATTCTTGTCCATAGTCATGTGATAGCTCGGGAAGACATAGACCTCATTACCTATTACCACAGGGTAAGAACTTCCAAAGGGAACATTTATGCCATTCTTATTGTCTACAGCCATCGTCGCGCCTAACTTGGGCTCGTCAATGAGTTGCATATAGACTGTTCCATCCATGCCCGTAGCATTGGGCAAGGCTGTCAGTAGCAGTACATTTCCCGTACCTCCTGCTATGGGAGTGTCCGGACCGTTCTTGTCACATGAGTTGAGACACAGTGCAGCAAACATGGCTGCTGCGATAATCATTTTCTTTTTCATTGCTTTTTTGTTTAATTGATTATTATATGAATTATTACTTGAATACATATCTGAATCTGACGGTGAAACTACGTCCCGGCAAGGGGCGATTGAATTCGCTGATCATTTGTGTATCGGTCAGGTTGTTTATTTTCCCCATAATGAAGTAGCGTCCATTGCCGAAACTCTGCTCAAAGCCCATACTGCATGAGATGGTTCGCGGTATGCGATGCTGTTGGAATTGGCTTTGCTCGAAATCATAAAGATATTCCTCCACGAATGAAGCATCGCCAAATATGCGCGTGTTCATACCTTTGCCCCCGAATAGGTTCTCTTTGTGAAATTCCACTCCTGCATTTGCCATCAGATAAGGTATATTGGGCATGCGACTGCCCTTTGTCGGATTGGCAACAGTGGTGTTTTGCTCATACTTACGCGTGTCTCGCAGGTCTTGGTAGGTTGCATTTACGTAGCCATAGAGCCAGCGTGTAACATCTGCTTTCACCTCTGCTTCCACACCAAAAGTCCTCATTTCTCCAAAATTTTGATACTGCGATTGCAGGAAGCCTCCTGTAAAACGAATCATATTCAGTAGATACATGTAGAACCCGTTTACTTCTATCTGCAAGTTGCTGGGAGACTTTCCTGTCAGGTCGAACAGCATTCCCACGTTTACGCTTGTGTTACGCTCCGGAATCAAATTGCCTGCAGGGGCAATGACATAACCATCTCCCAGCAGTTCTTCTTCCGACGGAAGCCTTACATCATACCCGAGAGAGGCTTTTGCCATCAGGTTGGGAGTAATACGGTAACGAAGCGCATTGCTGATACCGAAATCATTCTTGTGGGTATCTATATCTTCCGCTGAATTTGTCAGAATACTAGCCATCCGCGTTTTCATTGAATAGTAGTAATACTTGATATTGACAGAATTGAGGAATTTATCGTCGGAAGAGCGATAGTCGTAGTTCACCCCAGCCACCCAACTGAGCATATTGCTTGGGAATTCCGTACGGTAGCCTATTACCTTGTCTTTCATTGCATCTTTGGGGTTGGCATGGGCATATTTCAACAAAGAATTGAAGTTGACCGAATGATTATCATTGACAAGATAGTTGAGATTCAATTTATGCTGCAATAGATGCTTGTTATTCACCAACAATGATGCCCATTTCCCGATTTCTCCACCGAATTTCGAAACCGCCGGATAATGCGTACCGTCCCAATGTGTGCGATGAGAAGCGGTATCGGTAAAATGAGAGTTGGTATAAACATACCCCAGTTGCCAATCCAAGTCCAGTCCTTCCAAGAGAAAGTTCTCCTTCTCCATCTTGTTGGCGATAATAAAAGCTTCGGAATGGCTGTGGGCATACTGAATGTTAGACTCTATTCCCTGTACATCCTTGTAGGTACGTATGAAGATTGGTTCAAATTCCACCAAGTCAAACCACCATTTCCGTGCCTTAAAACTGCCGCCGACAACTGCCTTCTTGAACTTGTCGTGATCTCGGATTATCGTAAGTCCCTCTTGAAAGGGGGATTTCATCTTGTAGTTATTATCGGAATAGTTATAAAAACCTCCCAACCCGAACTCTATACCTTTTGGCGCAATGTTCATTTTGCTCACCACGGATGCTTTGTGAGTGTTGAAACTACCGTAAGAATAGTTCACGTCCAAATACTTGGGCGGATACTCCTTGATGACAATATTTACCGCTCCACCCACGGCGGAACCCCCGAATTTGGCGGGAACAATTCCTTTGTATATCTCAATGCGATCGATCATTTCCACCGGAATATCATTGATGTCGATAAAATCAGAATTGTCATTCATCGGCTGTCCGTCAATGAAAAGCCCAATGCGTTTCCCTTCCAACCCTCGTACGGAAATACGAGAAGTACTGCCCACTCCTCCCATTGTCCGCACGGTGATACCGGCTGTTTTTGCTAAAACATCCTGCACATTATTGACAGTCCCTTGTATCTGACTCATGCTGATTACAGATATAGGCATTGCCTGCTCACGTATTTTACGGGCTTCGCTTTTGCCCATCACCACTACCTCATCCAACGATTTGGAATCGGCTTTCAGACGGATGATGATTTTACTGCCTCTCTCGTTACCCACTGTGACCTTACGGGTTTGGGTGCGATACCCCATAAAACTCACGGTAAGCGTATAGGTGCCTGTGGGAATATCAGAAAAAGAGAAATCCCCATGCTCATTTGTCGCGATGCCCTTTTTCAGCTCCTCGATAAAGATAGTTGTTCCGGGCAGTGGCTCTTCGCCTGAGTCGTCGATAACCACGCCCGTAATCCGTCCGCCCCCTGTTTGGGCAGAGACACTGATGCTCATGAGCATCAGTGATAAGAAAAGATAGATTACCTTCTGTTTCATTGTTTTATTACTTTGGACTAAAAATTATATTTTGCCTTTGCCCATATTTCTGAATTGTTTTTGTACCTACCGAATATCCCCTCATTGCCTCCAAACCAATCATAACCTACCGATAGTTGGATGTGGTCATTCAGCGCATAGGAGGAGGTAAAGCGGCTGAACCATCCCTCGTGGTTGAGGTCGAAATAGGTGAAATTGGATAATTGTAATGTACTATCCAACAGGTTTTTAGACACATTGAGCGTGAGGAGTGACTGATGACGAGGTTGTGCTATTTGATTTTCATATCGCAGAATACTTTCCGAAGAAAACTGCGCCATCACCATCCATTCATGAGGCGCATACCAATCCACGCCCACGAGATAATTCACCGTGTTGAAGCCCTTCTGCTCCATAGCTCCCGCCTCGGGTTTGTAGCTGAAATGCTTGTCCACATTGAATGCTGCTTCGCCACGCAGGACAAACTGCCCCAACGGCTTGGATATATCTCCTCCGAAGAATCCCATGCGGTAATATTGCGGAGATACGGTCATGTGGTTGCCTGAAGACCGATAAGTAATCATGGGCATCTTGTTCCACGTATGCAATGCGGCAAGAGAAAAATCCACTCCCGGCAAGGTGAAGCAGAGTCTTCCTCCATATTCTATATTGGAAAAGTGGAGTTTTGGACTACTTCCGTCCTCATTCCAGACAAGATGCAGAGCGGTGTTTTTAGGCAGCACGCTCCATGGATTTTCGGCATCGGTCGGCAACTTATATCCCTCGAAGGTCGGCACGGCAAGCAACTCCAATTTCATCTTCTCATTAAAGACAAAAAAGCGCAGAGCATTGACCGGCATACGAATGTCATCGTAATCTTGTGCCAAGAATTCCGTCATATCCATCGGAGAAACCAAGTCGATGATACGCACTCCGTCTGCCACACCCCAAATGACCAATTGCCGACCGAGGCGAAAGCCCCAGTGCTCCTCCCTGTGGTCAAGATATGCCTCTCGCAACTCAAAACCCGTGCGTCCTTTCAGCAAGGCATTGTGGGTGGCATTGAACGAGACAAAGAGCGTCGAACTGCCAAAACTTTTCCCTATTTCCCCCCTTACCCGAGTGCGTGAGGACATAAAGTCGTTCGGCTTCTCGGAACGGACGGCATGATAGGTATCAACAAAGCCTTTGAGTTGCCACGATGAATCCCCTTTTTCCTGTCCCCATGCGGCGTGTAGGGACAAGAGTGAGAGAAACAGCAGCAAAAACTTTATAGAACGATTACTTGTGTTTGTCATCAGAACCTACCTTTCTCCAAAGTGGTAACATTGAATTTTGTCTCCTCCATGGGAAGGTCATACTTGGGATTCTTAATTTCAAGAATCGTTTGATGCTCTGTCTGCACATTGGTCATGTGTAGTTTTTGGGCAACCCAAAATCCTGCGACCTTAGCAATGTCCGATAATTCAAGACGGCGGTGCAGCTTCCCCATTTTGTCATAGTACTCCACCCTGACGGCTATAAGACAGTCTTGGCGTATGAAGGCTATTTTCTTGGAATAAATCTCGCGTTTGTCTTTGGGCGTAGATTCCAATTTCCAACACTTATGCCCATCTATTTCTTCTTCACCCAGAAGTTTGTGCGTGTCCTCATCCACGTTGCGACTGCCCATATCATCGTAGGTAAAGTCACTGCCCATAAAGTATTCCTGCTTGGCAGACGAGCCGCTGATACGGCGGGTCTTCTTCATGGCGGGCAGGTAGAGCCATTTATCATCGTCCTTGTCGGGATCGTCGTAATCCCACGTGAGAAACCCCGTACCTTTTACATCGCCGGGGTACTGGAAGAACATAATGCTCTTGCGGTCTTTCTTTCCTTCGCCCACGTCGATGGAGTAAGAAATCAGTTTGCGCTCGCGCACGGCTCCGCGCTTATTAATCAGTTTCATCACCAATTCCGATTGACGGGTATCGCCATCGGGACGGTCTTTTACTTTTTGGGCAATCTCTCTGCCCGTCTGAGCCCTTGCCGTGGCGGCAAAAGCCAATACCACCAAACTTGTTAAAATAATTCTTTTCATCATGATTGATGTTTTGTTGTTGATTTTATCCCATTGACTTTTCAAGCATCTTCCGATAGGTCGCCGATTGTGCCTGCAACTCTGCGTCAGTGCCCATAGCCTCAATCTTGCCTTGATTGAGCAGCACGATTTTATCGGCTCCGCGAACGGTACGCATCCGATGAGCGATAACAATGACCGTCTTGTTTTTAATCAGCTCCGACAAAGCCTCCTGTATCAGACTTTCGTTTTCCACGTCGAGCGAAGCAGTGGCTTCGTCCATCAGGATGATGGGAGCATCTTTCAGTATGGCTCTTGCAATGGAGATGCGCTGGCGCTCGCCACCGGAAAGCCGCTCGCCGTTTTCACCGATGACGGTTTCCATGCCTTCGGGCATACGGTCGATAAACTCATCGCAGCGAGCTATTTTGGCAACGCGGGCAATCTCTTCGTCCGTAGCTCCTTTCTTACCTATACGGATATTATCTTTTATGCTGGCGTTGAACAGCACCACATCCTGAAAGACAATGGCGTAGTTCTTCAGCAGCGTTTCGGGGTCTATCCGGCTGATGTCCTCGCCCCCTAATAGTATCTTACCTTTCTGAATATCCCAAAAACGGGCAGCCAGCTTGGCGAGTGTGGTCTTGCCGCTTCCCGAAGGCCCGATGAGGGCGGTAACCTCGCCCTGTCTGGCAGTGAAACTTACGCCGTTGATGACGGTATAGTCCTCATAACCGAACTCGACATCTTTGAAATCTATACTGTAATCTTTGGGGTTCATTTCCAGTTTGCCTTCCTGAACGGGCATTGTTTTTATCTCTTTGATACGCGCCACTACACCGTCGAGAGCCACGATCATCGCCATAAAGGTGAGAATGCCCTCGATAGGCAGGTAGATGCTTGCCGTGAGAATGAGATAGGCGATATAGACAAGGATGTTGATCTGTCCGGCAATCAGCATGTTGGCACCGACAATCGCCACAGTGACGATACCGAGCTTCATCAGCATACCCGCCAGTGAGGTGGCAATGCCGGCGGAGAACTCCGCTTTTATCTTTGTACGGGTATTGCTGTCCAATTTATGATAGAATTCGTTCAATGACCGTTCTTCCAAATTATAGGATTTGATTTCCTGTATCTGGTCTATCTTCTCCTGTAAATCGTCGAACACCTCGCGATTGGTTTTCACGTGTGCGTCCACAGCCTTCCGTTGTTTCTTTTTGGAAAGTGAAAAGGCCAGCAACGCGACGGGAATAACCCATAATGCCGCCAATCCGAGCTGCCAATTGTAGGCGAGTATCATAATGGAAATGATAATCGTGGAAATGGAAGTGGCATAGATATGTGGCACGGAGTGCGAAAATATCTGTTCATAAAGTTGCAAGTCGCTCATCATGGTTGCCGAAAGGTCGGACACATCACGTTTGCCGAAATAAGAGAGTGGCAGTTTTTTCAGGCGATTGGCTATGTCGATACGTGAATTGGCACTCTCGTTATAAACATTGTCGTAAAGGCGCACATAGTCCCACCTTGCCACGATAAACATCACCAACAACATCACTACGATGATGACAATATAATTCACAAGGGTCAGTTCTGCCGGTGTGGGAATACCCTCCAAACCGCCCAGATACTGGAAGAGAAACATAAATCCGACAATGGGCGGAAACATCTTGGTCAGATTCAGGATGGTATGAGAGAAAATAGACTTTTTCAGGTTCTTCGCTCCCTGATCCGACATGGCGTATTTTTGCTTTAAGAAATTATTCATTTTTACCTCCTATTTTCCAGTTGGCAGCTTTTTGATATTCATCCCACAGCTTTTTGTAGGCACCACCTTGGGTTAATAATTCGTTATGTGTACCGCTTTCCACTATTTTGCTGTTCTCCATCAAAAGGATTCTATCGGCATTAACCACGGAAGATAGTCTATGGGCAATCATTAATGTCGTTTTGTCCTTCGACAGTTCCTTGAACGAAGCCTGAATGATATGCTCATTTTCAGGGTCGGCGAAGGCGGTTGCCTCGTCGAGAATGACAAAGTCGGCGTTCTTCAGGAAAGCCCTCGCAATGGAAAGTCGTTGTGCCTCGCCGCCTGAGAAATAGGTTCCCTTGGTGCCGTAAACCGTATCCAAACCCTTTTCTAAATTATCGACAATCTCTTTGGCTCCGGCCCTGACAAGAGCTTGCTCTATCTCCTTGTCACTGGCATTGGGATTACCGAGCAGCAGGTTCTCGCGCAGGCTCATCTTAAAGAGCTTGGACATTTGGAACACAAAAGCGATCTTTCGCATCAGCGCCGTTTTCTCATATTCCTTGATGTTAGAGCCTCCGACTAAAATTTCGCCTTCATCGACATCATAGAAACGGGCTGCCAAACGTGCCACGGTGGTTTTTCCGCCCCCCGAAGCACCGACCAAGGCAACAGTTTCTCCTTTGTTCACTTTGAAAGACACATTGTCCAGCACTTTTTCTTTCCCGTATGAAAACGAGACGTTCCTGAACTCCAGCCCATCTTCAATTGCAGTTTTTCTGCCATAAGCGAAGTCGTCGTAATCCAAAGCGGCGTCAATTTTATCCAATGCCAACTCGGCCAAGTAGATGAAGTTTTGAATAGATGCACTACGCATCATAAAAACACCGAATACCGGACCTATCAACAGATAGATAACAGAATTGCCCAGCACCTGCCGCATGTCGCCGCCTGTGGTGATCAGCATGATGGCAACGGGTACCAAGAAGAATGCTGTGGAACTTGAAATTGCCTCGTACAGTGACATTTTGTTTTTGAATCCCATGCTCCACCGTACCACGAAATCTTTCATCTTTACGATAAGCGAATAGAAACGTTCGAAACTCTCCACGCTTTGGGCAAAGGTCTTCACAACCGGTATGCCGCGCACGTACTCCACCGATTCGGCGGAAAGGTTAGCAAGTCCTTCGTAGTATTCTTCGCGCATCTTCATACCCTTTTTGGTGCTCATGGTTGCCATCAACATTATGCTTATGACCATCGGGATAAGGCTTACCAATCCTAATCGCCAGTCGAAAAGGAAGAAAAATACCAACAACACAATGGGCGAAACAATAGTCATGGCAAAGTCCGGCAGCTGATGCGCCAGCATGGTGTGGGTCTCGCCCGCTCCATCGACAATGGTTTTACGTAGGTTACCGCTTTCGCGGTTGGCAAAAAAACCCAACGGTTTCGTCATCATCTTCTTCACACTGAGCTTGATGATGTTCGACTCTACCTCGAAAGCGAAGAGATGAGATACCATTAACGCAAAGAAATAGAGCAACATTCCCGCAGCGGCAAAACTCGCCGCTAGAATTGCATAATACCGTATGGAAACTCCATCGACACTATTGCTCAAAATAATCCCGCTGACAATCTTATGGATATATACCATAGGCATCAGTACCATAATACCCGAGAGGGCTGAAAAAAGCATCGCCAGCGGAAGCATATAGCCCTTCTTGCCTGCGTATGGCAGCAACCGCTTCAAAACGGGTGTTTTCTTCTGTTTTTTTGTAGTATTCATTTGTATTCAATTATGTTTGTTCATTCAACCCGAGTTTCGTTTGTATCTGTCTCCTTACCGAACAGGCGGAACTTTTTGATCAATATGGGAGTGACACAGAGGTCGGCAAGTAGTGCCAATACAATACCTGCCACGGAGAGTACCCCCATGTGTATAAAGGAAAGCCCCTCGGAAGTGGTATAAACGGCGAAGTTGGTACAGATTACTATACTTGTCAGTACTATCGGTGTTCCAATAGTGCGGAACGAGCGGAGAATCGCATACCGATAATTACCCCGACGGTCGAATTCCAAATGCACGTGGTTAATGAAGTGAATGGTGTCATCCACCGCCAACCCGAGAATCATAGGCATAATGGTGGCGGTCATCATATCCAACGGATATCCCAACCATCCCATCAGACCTCCAACCACCAACGCAGGAGTAACATTGGGTATCAAACCGATAAGCCCGATGCGCACACTACCAAAGGCAAGCATCATCAAGATACAGATGATAAGGAGGGAGATAGCGAATGAAACCATCTGTCCACGGGCTATATACTGCATCATAACCGTAAATTGAGGGATGCTGCCCACAGTAGCAACTGTAGCTTGAGGGAAGAGCTTATTGGCGTAAGCAACTATATCGTGTAGCTCCCGTTCTGTTTCCCCTGAATCGTATGAATTCATTTCGACCATCAGGCGAAGACGTCGATAATCATAATCGATCCAATACTCTGCCTCACTACCCCCTGCATTTTCATAAAGGAGTAGCAACTGTGCCACCTCTTCAGGATTGTGAGGGATAGTATAATAAGAGGCATCCCCATCGTGCAGGGTTTGGTTCAGGTCTTTTAGGATATTCAATACCGTGGTTGTGCGCTTGGTTAATTTATACCTGTCTGCGTGTTGTGCTAAGGAATCTAATCGCACAAGGATTTCGGGCGATTTCGCCAATCCATTATCAGGCAGTTCTATCATCACATCATAGGTATAGACAGACCCAAGTTCGCTTTCACCCACTTCCAAAAGGTTATTGACGTAAGCTATCTTTCGCCCCATGGTTCGCTCCACGTCAAAGGCGGTCTCTATTTTTGTGAATTGATAGATAAGAGCGACTGTGATCACTCCGGTAAGCCATAGTATCAAAGTGCCGTGTTTAAGTACTCCTATCCCTACCTTCTCTAATTTTCTGTCCAACCATCGTCCTCCTGTTTCCTGCACTTTGGGATGCGGTTTTCCGTCCTTACCAAAACTAAGGAGCACAGGCATCAGTGTAATGGCTATAAAGAACGCCAGCATCACGCATGAAGAAGTAGCTATACCGATAAAACGCATAGGCTGCATCGGTATGGCGAGGAAGGAAAGCAAGGCGGCAAAGGTGGTGAGTGCGCTGAACAGCACCGGCCATCCCATTTCCCTGACAGTTTCTTCTACTGCTTGTGTCCTCTTTCCATGCATGAGGAATTGGCGTTTGAAATAAGAATACACGTGGATGTTGTATGCAATGGAAACGGCAAATGTCAATAGCATGGGAATCATCACCATGCCACTATCTATCGTCATACCCACGTAACCTAACATACCGTACACGATGATGATGGAGCCAACAGCTGTGACAAGCGGCACGACCACTCCTCTAAAGGAGCGCGTTACCAATAGCAGGATAAGTATGGAGATTAGGGTGGCGATACCCAGTACACGGGGCATTTCCTTACTTATCCATTTCATTTTCATGGCGGTAACATAGGGCAGTCCCGTTCCCTTGGGATGGAGCTTCTGGTATTTGTCCTTGGTGATGATATGCTCCAGCTCGTTACCCGTCAGCACCTCAGGAGCAACGGCATTCTTCCCCTTGTTCCACACCGAGTCTTCTGGGAAAGTACGCAGCTTGAGTATAATCCATGAGAGCGTTCCGTCTTTGGAAACGAGCCGTTCTGCAACGTGAGGTTTCAGGTAAGCCTTGTGGCGTATCTCTTCTAGTTGCGCCGGATCTGACGGTATTGTTTCGGGGACAATCTGTTCGATAGTCATACCCTCCTCACTGCCCACCATAAATTCGATGTCGGTGAGCGACGTTATTTTGTCGGCATACGAAAGGCTGTCCATCATCTCGTTGGTGAGTTCACGGATAAGTTGCAAATTCTCTTTCGTAAACAAATTGTCGCATCGGGTCAGTACCGCCGCGAAATTGTCATTGCCGAATATATCCTTGAACTCTTCTGTCTTAACAAGCATCGGATCGTCTTCGAGAAAGTAGTCTTCCCACGAAGCACTCACCTTGAAGTATCTTAACCCTGTAAATCCTATGGCAAAGACGAGGATAGATAAGCTTAGTACCAGCCATCGTCTTTGTATCATCCATTTGCCCCGACGAGCAAACCAATCATTGATTCTTTCTATTTTCATATCATTTGCTATTTGTAAGTTGTTTCATTCATTGAGGGCGGATAAAAGCGATCCGGCTTCTGATAATCGCTTCGAGATTGTTTACTCAAAAACGAACAAAAGTCTGTTCTGTTCAAAAACAAAGCGAGCCGCCCCAAATGGGCGACTCGTTCTATGGAATATATATGTTATTGAAACATCCCGTTTCATACATTTGATTGTTAAGGTAAGTGCCATAATTCTGTCTGAGTACATTCAGTACCGTTATTTTCGTCTTTCGTTGTAATCATCTCTTTATCCGAAATATCTTTGCGATAGGTGTTTCTCCGATTTTGCATAATCCAAGATTCCTCACAAAGGAAAAGTCCACCTACTCTCTGTACAAGAGTTAATTCTTCATTATTAATAATATTAGTGACACTCATATACTGTTTGTTTTTATTCTACTGGAATAGGAGGAAGTCTTATTTCCAACCATTTTCTTTTCTCTGTTACATTCCACATTCATAAGCTTTTTCCATCCTCCCGTGCTAAAGTGAATATACTCACCAATAAAACATTCTATTTCCTCTTGGGAGAGCTCTTCATGCAGTACCACTTCTTTCATCATATTCATCCACCTAGAACAAGTGAAATGCATAAAGAATGGAGAAATCTGGGTGTGTAAATCCGGATAGAGTTCTTTCATTCTCTCCAGATATTCCATGCCGATTGCAGAGCTTTTTCCAATCCACCGCTCCCAATAGTCTTTGAATCGGGAATCTTGTGTGTCGAGAAACAGCAACTTAAGTTCTTTGCGATAACGGCTTATAATGCCCATCACCTCCTGCATGGATTTACGATGATACTCCTCTGAGGAGAAAATTTCAAGGGAAAGACTTTCGTCTCGGTTATGATTATCCAGCATGCCGTTCATCGCCTCTAAAAGCGGATGTAGGACAACAGCCAGCAAATCTTCTTTACAGGGATAATAATTGTATATATTACTCAGACCAACACCCGATAGTTTGGAAATTTCACGCATAGACACAGCCTTGTATCCTTTTTGGAGAAAGGCTTCCCGGGCTGTTTTTAGCAATAACTTGCGTGTATAATCCTTTGGCGTTTGCATAGATCGACATACATTGTCTCAATTTGGTTGCAAAGTTCTTATTATTTCCCTGTATAGACAATACCTAAAAAAGGTGATTTTTTTCCGAATACGTCGCCATCCTCTCCGGGAATACCGATTTATTGGAGAAGGCAAAGTTGGAAAAGAAGATTGCCGGTTTGGACAGCGAACGGCAGGCGTTCATTCGCAGCAAGTCTTCCTCCAAAGACCTTTTCGACCTTTCGCAGAACAAGTTCTTCGTGACGGGAGAAAGCGGAATGAAGTACAGCTACAACAACGGCAGGATTGCGGCAGACCCGCAACTCGCCTGCATGAACTTCCTGAACGCCTTGGAGAAGATACACGGCTTGATTGAGAAGTTTAAGGCTGACACGGAAAAGATAGCCAAGGAGATTCCGGTTTTGCAGGAGGTCGTGAACGCTATAATTTAGTCGCGTTGGCTACTCTTTTAAATGGCATCCAAATTGTCCCTGAATGCGTTCTTTCGTTTTCGATGTTGCGAATTCAGAATATTTTCGGTAACTTGCCATTGCTGGTCAATAAGGTTGGCCGGGCATTGCTATATGACTTTAATTTGTTGAAAATTACAAAGTTACGAATAATATACGATGGAACCATCCATATACAGTTATTCTCTTTGCATCGCGCTACCGCTGATGTTGTTCTTCGGCTTTTATTTTTTGCTGGCCCCAACACCGGAAAAGGCCATTTTTGATAATTATCTACGCTCCAGGCGGATAATGGGTCTGGCGTTGCTGCTGCTTGCGGCAAACTATTCGGTGCATTTCTTCTTCGGGGTAAGGTTCAGGAGTGTACATGCGGCCATATTGATGAATCTGTCCACCTATTTTCTGTGCTATCACCTTTTCAGCTCTGCATTGATAACGCTGCTTAACCGTTTCTATATCACACGGAAAAGGATCTGGACGCACATTATCCTATGGATCATATTCTCCGGTCTTTCCGGGATTGTATTGTTTTTGTTCCCGGACGGAATAGTGCAGAAAAGCTTTTTGCTGGCTTTGGCGGCATGGCTGGTGGCTTACGGACTGGTGCTGTCTCGCAGACTCATTGTCTCATACCGCAGAGCTGTCCGGATTTTCGATGACACGCATGCCGATGACATCGGTGCGTATATAAAATGGTTGTCCGTCTTTACCTATTGGGCACCCTTGTTCGGCATCGGATGCGGATTGCTCACTTTCTTGCCTGATGAATATGTTTATATATGGATTCTGTCATCGATTCCGTTTTACGTCTATCTCTACTGCTGCTACCAGAACTATCTGCTGTTTTACGAGCAAGTGGAAAACGCGATGGTAGCGGAGATGACTTCGGAAGATGACGGTCAATGTGATCATAAGCCGGAAAAGGCACAGAGGCAAGACACTCCTTTTTACCACGCTGAGATAGCCGGAAAAATCAAAGGGTGGATTGACACCGACGGTTATGTTCAATCCGGCCTCACCATAAAGGATCTTTCGGACATGCTTCATACCAACCGCACCTATCTGTCCGAGTACATCAATACGACGTATGGCACATCGTTCCGCGATTGGATCACCGGCCTTCGCATCAATTATGCGAAACGTCTGCTTACCCAAAATCCCAAACTGACGGTTGCCGACATTTCCGAAAGATCGGGGTTTCTGTCTCCAAGCCATTTCATTAGGTTGTTCAAGGAAAAAACAGGGCAAACTCCTGTCAGATGGAGGAAAACAGAGGCGGAATAATGCGCTGCATTATGGCTGATGGAAATAGCCTGAACGACAAAAAATAGCCTGAACGAAAAGACTAAAATAATCTAAACCGCAAGGATGTGCGATTCTGACAATTGAGACATTCTTTCTACGCAAGAATCAGGCGGAGACAGAATCTTTTTGCTTATATTGTTTGCATAAATTCCGGGTCGAGAATAAACAAAGCATAGAATATGAGCAAAAGAATTCTGTCCATCATCTTGTTTTCATGGCTGTCAATGGCTGCTTCCACAGCTTTCGCGCAACAGAAGACAGACACTGCCGACACCTTCCGCTTCGTTCCGCAAGAGGATACGTTCTATTTGGCAAGGGAGGACAATCCGCAGGAATCAGTCCAATCCTTATCACCGACAATTTCTCAACTGTCCCTGCGCGCCAACCTGCTGCGCTGGGCAACCCTGACACCAGATTTAGGACTTGAATGGCGCATCTGCCCGTCATGGGGCATTGCCGTGAACGGCTCGTGGACTTCGTGGTCGTGGAATGATAAGGACAGAAGATACGCCCTTTGGGAAGTGGTACCGGAAGTTCGTTACTATATGGGTGAGAAGAAAGCCTGGTATCTGGGTGCGATGTTCAAGACCGGACAGTTCAACTACAAGTTCTCCGAAGCAGGCAAGCAGGGCGACCTGATGGGTGGCGGCATCACCGCCGGCTATCAGCTGCGGCTGAACAAGGCATTAGATCTTGATTTCAACCTCGGTTTGGGCTACCTGAATGCCGATTTCGAAAAATATGAAGTCATCGACGGTGTACGTGTACGCCGCGGCAACGAGACAAAAGATTGGTGTGGTCCCATCAATGCCGGTGTGACATTGGTATGGAAGTTATTCTGACACGGAAGAATATGAAAGCAAGACAACATATAAATATGATGGGAATGGCAGTCGCCGTGCTGCTCTCTTCCTGCGTGAAGGACACGCTTTATGACACACCGCACCCCGACTACGGGAAGACTGCGGTGACAGCCGACTGGTCGGCCCGCGGTGAGGGTATCGACATACCTGCCACATGGACGGTCACCATGGGTGACTATACGGGTACGGAGACTTCCGCCACCCATACCCCCGACCATCTGTTTGCTCCGGGCAGCTACACCCTTGCAGTGTGGAACCCGGCTGAAGGAATCACGGTGAACGGCACCACAGCCACCATTGCCGCAGCCACGGGAAACCGGGCAGGCACGGATGCCTTTGTGAACAATGCCCCGGGATGGTTTTTCACCTATACGGAACAGGTGAGCATCGAGAAAGACAAGGACTATCCGCTGACCGCCGCAATGAAGCAGCAGGTACGCGAACTGACGCTTGTCGTCGAACCTACTGGTGATGCCGCCGGACGCATCACGGAGATTGTTGCCCATCTGACGGGTGCAGCCGGAACACTCGACTTCGCTACCGATACCTACGGAGCCGCTTCGAACGTCGTGCTGCTCTTCACCAAGATTACCGAAGGTGACGATGCCGGCAAGTGGAAAGCCACGGTGCGGCTGCTGGGTGTGACCGGCACGGAACAGCTGCTGACGGGTGAAATCCGCTATGCGGACGGCAACCCGACCCCCACGACGCTGAAAAGCGACATCACGGAAGCCCTCAAGGGGTTCAACACCGGAAAGGGCGAATCGCTGACCCTCGGCGGAACGCTGGTTGAGACTCCCGAAGGCATGGAAGTGGACGGAGTCGAAATCAACGGCTGGGAAGAAGTGAAAGGTGATGATGTAAATGCCGATTTGTAAATAATTAGCAAACCGAACGCAGAAGTCAAGCTTGCTTTGATTTTGCTGAGGTGCAGCAATTATTGAAATGGAATTTAATAAATAAAATGACAGATATAATGAAGACAAGATTTTTTGCACTTGCAACGCTCGTCCTCGCACTGGCAGCCTGCAACAACGACAACGAGAACCTGAACGGTGACCCCGTGGCCGCCCAGTTTACCGCCGACATCACCCTCGCCACCCGCGCCAGCGGAACCACCTGGACTGGCGGCGACCGTATCGGCATCACCGACATCGGCAACGATACCCGGTACGGCAACGTGCCTTTCATCCTGAAAAACGGGAAATTTGAGGCAGAAGGAAAGGTCATCTATGTAGAAGATACAAAGACCCATACTTTCCGCGCCTACTATCCGTACAACGCGGCGGGAGGCATCCTCGCAGCCACGACCGATGTCACGGCGCAGCAGAACCAGCCTGCCATCGACTTCCTCTTTGCTTCAGGAGCCACGGGAGACAAAAACAACCCGGTAGTAAGCTTCACCGACAAAACCGCCAAAGGCGGTGAAGACAACTCCTTCCACCACCGCATGAGCCAGATAACCCTTACCTTCGAGGCGGGCGACGGCGTGAATTTCAGCGTGGTCAAGCCTGAACGTTACACGCTGGACGGATTGTTACTCACCGGTACGTTCAACACGGCCGACGGTATTGCCACCGCAGACAACGGACTACAGACCGGAGAACTGACCATGAATCTGGCAGACGGCAATCTCACGTCATCGGTCATCCTCTTCCCGCAGACAGTTGCATCCCTGCCGTTGGTTGTGAATTACAAAGGTCAGGAATATCATGCCACACTCACCGTGCCCGAAGGCGCACTGCTGGCGGGCAACAATTATACCTATACCGTCAAGGTACGCAACAAAGTCCTTGAAGTCAGCGAAGCCTCCATTGCAAAGTGGAACGATATAGACGGTGGAGAAGCGGGTGCCGACCTGTAAGACATTAATAATTAAGAATGAAGGATTATGAGACATAGATTATTTATCCCCGCAGCCACCGCGCTGCTGTTCGCCCTCACCGCCTGCACACAGGACGAACTTGCTGACGATAACCGTCTGCCCGAAGGTAAATACCCCGTAGTCATCCGTACCACCGGACTGTCCGTAGAGGCAACGCCGCTGGCAGCCCCTTCCACCCGTGCCACTGTGGACGGCGATTGGCAGGGTGTCTCTTCCGTGGCACTCAAGTTGGGCGATGCGGTAAAGGAATACACCGTAACGGCTTCTACCGATTTCAAGAGTGCCACACTCTCACGCGAGAACGCCCCGCACTACTGGACCAGCCGCGACCCGATTACCGTATCGGCATGGTGGCCCTTCAACAATGCCAACATCACACAGATGCCTGCCGTGAAGGTGGCCGAAGACCAAAGTAAATTGGCTGACTTCCAGAACAGCGACTTCATCTCTGCTGAGAACCGGAAAGTGGAATTTAACAACCCGACCTTGGAGTTCAACCACCGAACGGCACGCGTGGCAATCGAACTGAAGCCCGGTAAGGGATTCACAAGCGTGGACGGTGCCACGGTGAGCCTCGTGAGCCTGTCTGCCGATAACGGCAACCCGACTGCCATCAAGACCTACAACGCAAGCGGTAACACCTACGAGGCACTGACCGCCCCGCAGACCGTTGAGGCAGGCAAGCCGTTCATCCGGGTGGAACTCGGCGGCGGCACCTTCTACTTCCGCCCACAGAACAACGTCGTATTAGAGGCGGGCAACCGCTATAAATATACCGTCAAGGTGAACGCCTCCGGCTTGACGTTAGAGGGCTGCACTATCGGTGACTGGGCTGACGGCGGCGGCGAGAGCGGCGAGGCTGAGGATTTGGGCTATTCTATACAGGACGACGGCAGCTACATGGTCTATAACGCAGACGGCCTACTGGCATGGAACAAAGCGGCACAAAAAGACGAATCGATAAATTGCACCCTCACCGCCGACATCGACCTGACGGGTAAGGAATGGACACAGGTAGGCACATGGCCACCAGGTTACTCCGGCATCTTTAATGGGCAGGGACACCGCATTACGGGATTAAACTTTTCAGCAGCGACTACTGAACTTTTTGGGTTATTAAATGAACGTGGTGTGATAAAGAACCTACAACTCATAGATGTGAATCTGTATGGCAGTAGTGGACATGCAGCTGGAATAGTGGAGGAAAATAATGGTCAAATCATTGCCTGCTCTGTGACGGGAAAAATTTCTGCATATGGTAGAACTAGTAGTATAGCCGATTTAAATTATGGCAGTATCACCGCTTGCTGGTTCAACGGCACATTGGAAGAGTATGAATCTGGAGCTATAGTGCGTCATAACTACGCTTATATAACTTCCTGTTATTGGGGAGGCAATGCCGGGCAAGGAGTATTCAGTAATCTTGGAGGAAAGGTAGATGCCACGAAGGTGGACGGCGCGACCGTGAAATGGCAGACAGCCGTAGACGGCATGAACACCGCCCTCACCAACAACGACTACCAGTGGGTACTCGGCACCGGCGGTCTGCCCGTACTGCAAAAGAAACAATAACAACCCCTAAACAACACGCATCATGAAGAGAACAACCATCCATACATCCGCAGCCCTCGCCCTGCTGCTCGGCCTTGCCGCCTGCACGCAGGACGAAGCGGGCTTCCTGCCGGAAGGGGCGGAAGGCACACCCATCGTCTTCACCGCCACGGGGCTGAATCCCGCCGCGACACCCGTCGCCGGTACCCGTGCCCCCGTGGATGGCAATTGGGAGGGTGTGCAGAGCGTGGCAGTCCTGATGGACGGCATGGTGAAGGCATACGACGTGACACACTCCACCACCGACCCCACCAGCGCCACGCTGACCTCCGATGAGCCGCACTACTGGACCAACCACAATAACATCACCGTCACGGCGTGGTGGCCATACACCGCTGGCGAGACAACCCCGCCTACTGTGAAGGTAAAAGCCAACCAAAGTGCCCAACAAGACTTTGAGACCAGCGACCTCATCGTAGCCGACGGGCAGACGGTGACCTACGGCAGCCCCACGCTCCGCTTCACCCACCGCACGGCGCGGGTGACAATCGAACTGAAGCCCGGCACGGGATTCACGAGCGTCGCCGGTGCCACGGTGAGCCTCGTGAGCCTGTCCGCCGATAACGGCAACCCGACCTCCATCAATACCTACAACGCAAGCGGTAACACCTACGAGGCACTGACCGCCCCGCAGACCGTTGCGGCAGACAAGCCGTTCATCCGGGTGGAACTCGGCAGCGGCATCTTCTACTTCCGTCCGCAGACCAACGTCGTATTAGAGGCGGGCAACCGCTATAAATATATCGTTAAGGTGAACACCACCGGCCTGACGTTAGAGGGTTGCACCATCGGTGAATGGGCTGACGGCGGCGAGGAGACGGTTGAAAGTATCGTATTCAAGACCGATCTTTCCACCGCCAAGGTGGGCGATTTTATTACCACAGACGGCAAGTTGCTTGAGATGACGGAGAGCATGACGCTTTCTGAAGAGGTGAAAAAAAGGATTGCCGGTGTGGTCTTTTGGGTTCCTGAGAAAAAAGACCCCAACAGACAAACTCAAGCCAGCCTGCAAAGCGACGAGGTGATGGCAAAAGCCCATCCGAATTGTACCCACGGCCTGGCCGTTTCGCTGAAAGATGTTTCCGCTGAAATGAAGTGGCAAGGCGGCCAGTACGAGGCCGTGTTAAATTTCCAGAGGGGAGATGCTTTCAATCCTGCTTATGATAAAAGCCTCTTCAAGCCCATTGCCTCCAACAATGGTTCCAGTCACCCTATCAATTTTATCCTCGGTTATCAGAACACATTGATACTTCGTGCCTATAACGTTTATTGCAAGAGTATAGGTAGTGGTAATAAGGTTGTCCTGCCCGTAGATGCTCTTGCCGGATTTGAGACCAATAATCCATCCCCTTCCAACAGTACCGGCTGGTTTCTTCCATCGCCCAAAGAGTTGCATATCCTCTGCTACAAGGATGTGGATAATATTGGGCGTTATTGGGAGGACCCAAGTTATACTGATACCCGTGACATTGTCAATAAATCCCTCATCGCTGCCGATGGCGGAACCTTTGCTTATAACTATTATTACTGGTCTTCTTCGGAGTTCGGAGGCTTTCTCTCCCACGCCTTCCTCGTGAACTTCCGCAATTCCAATGTGATCAGCGTCAGTAAGTACTACAACACGTACAGGGTGAGGGCTGTGTGTGCTTTCTGACCTATTTACCTATTTAATCTATTTATCCATTGAACAGAAGATATATGAAACGGAATCTATTACATACCATTTGTGTGGCGGCAGTGGTGCTGCTTGCCGCCTCGTGCGAGCAGGAGGAGCTGCCGGGAGTTGGAGCGGACGGCACACAGACGCTTGCCATCACCGTGACCGACGGCGGCTATGCCCCGGCAGATCGCGATGGCGGTAGCCCTGCCGGCGTACCGCAGACCCGTGCTGTGGAGAACGGCTACATCACCAAGTTCACTGCCGGCGATGCCTGCGGACTCTACATCGTGCGCGGCGGGGAGCTGGCCTATGCCAATGTGAAGCTGACCGCCACCGCTGCCACGAACGGCACTCTGACCTGGCAGCCCGAAGCGGGCGTGACCCTTACCGACGGCTTCAACGGTGAGGCATACTACCTCTATTACCCTTATCGGAATGACTCCTACATGGCATACAAAATCATGGCAGCATCCGCCACAGATGATGCCGCTTTCTTCGCCCAGCTTATCACCGGCTGGATACCAAAAGCCGACCAGAGCAAATATGCAGAGGGCTACACCGCCTCCGACCTGATGACCGCCACCGGCACGGCTACCAAGGACGGCAGTACCCTGAAGCTCTCGTTCTCCATGGCGCACCGCATGGCACTCGCAGTTATCGAGCTGCCCGACACGAAGTATGTGTTTACTAACACCGGCGGCTCTGCCATACCCGACTACACCGTGCCGCCCTCCGCCGACTTCACCGGTAGCGATGCCAAACCTTGCCGTATGACTGACGGCAGCTACCATTATATAGTGAACCCCACCGCCACCGCACCGGAAATCACCGGCAGCTATGCCGGCGGCTCAAGGGAGTTCACTTTCACCCCTTCCGCCGCTGCCGGCAGCTACAAGACCTACAAGATAGACGGCGGCACTGCCACGCCTTTAACAATTCCTTATACCATGCAAATAGGTGACTACTTCTGCTCTTCCGACAATGCCTCGGGCTGGTACATTATTCCCAAGGAATTCGCTCCGACAGAGAACGATAACTGTATCGGCATCGTGCTGAAAGCAGGGCGCGACGATTCAGGCAATTGGGCTGACAACGGCAACTATACATTGAAAGGCAGTACTATCTCGATGTCAAAAGTCCACGGCTATGTGCTTGCTCTCCATGATGCCAATGGTGGCAACATGTGTCCATGGGGAAGTTATGAAACCGAGGTAGGTTGCAACAGAAATCAGACTACCGGTTTCAACGGTTACAGCAGCACGCAGACCATCGTAACTAAAGCCAGCGGGAATCTTCAAAACACATTCCCTGCCGCCTATCATGCCACGACAGGATACGAAGCACAATATCAGGCACCTGCCAATACCAGCGGTTGGTTTCTTCCTTCCGGCGGACAATGCCAGTATTGGCTCAATCACAGGGATGTCATACTGAGGAGTGTCCAAAACGCCGGAGGTGATGGATGGAAAGACTGGTATTGGTCGAGTTCGGAGTACAGCTACTATCCTGCGAGCTTCGCTTACTACTTGAGCATGCACTACGGCATCATGGCCTACGACCATAAGTTAAAAGACTATGCGGTGCGTGCGTGCTTGGCTTTCTGACCTATTTATCTATTGAATAATCAACGCTGCACCTCGGCATAGCCCAAGCGAGCTTGGCTTTGCACTCTGTTTGCAGTTGATTTGCGGCGAAGCCGCTTTTTAACAAATGACAATATCCCGCGAAGTGAACCAAAATTATGGCGAAATCATTGCCTGCTCTGTAACAGGAAAACTTAATGCATATAGTGGTGGTATAGCCAATTCAAATTATGGCCGTATCATCGCTTGCTGGTTCGACGGCACATTGAAAGAGTATGAATCTGGAGCTATAGTGCGTTATAACTACGCTTATATAACTTCCTGATATTGGGGAGGCAATGCCGGGCAAGGAGTATTCCGTAATTATGGAGGAACAGATGCCACGAAGGTGGACGGCTCTGTCGTTACCTGGCAGAAAGCCGTCGATGCCATGAACACCGCTTTGCAGAACGCAGGTTCAGAGTGGCATTACGAACTTACCGGAGCATTGCCTACCTTGAGGAAGCAGTAAACCGTCGGGCGGGAAAAGTCCCGCCCGCAACGAGCATTAACTGAAGTATAATCCCAATAAAGAAAGGAGGACGTGATGGAACACACGGAGAATCCACCATATTGGTTTTGGCATCAAGGCATTGTCAATAATAATATAGACTCCAGTGTAAATATGGAAGCTGTAAGCCGGACATTGTCAAGACTGGTGCTCATTAAAGACAACAAATCAAGTAATTAAACCTGTTGGCGGAATTAAAATGGTAATCAGAATATATAATCTTCCTCAGGCATGTCAAGATCATGGTTGAAAAACATCACAAAATATATCGGGAAATATGTGATACCACCCTTTTCAAAAACCTTTGACCCATTGGACAACACACACGCCTGCCGGATCGCATAATCTCTGTTGGCCACAAATCTGTCAAGAGCACTATGCGTCGTGTAGTCTTTTCCCGATTTTACCTCAAGTGGTATTGATGACATATTCCTCACATCATCAATCAGATAGTCCACCTCACCGTTTTTCTTGTTATCATAATAATACAGGTCAAATCCGTGCGCCTTCAGTTCTTGGGCGACAACAGTCTCGTAAACCGAGCCAAGATTGACAGAGCGGATGTCTTCAAGAACCGGCCTGATGTCGTTGCCATATAATATTCCCGTAAACAAGCCACAGTCATTAAGATACAATTTGAGAAGATTCTTCCCCGCATTCTGTCTGAGCGGATAAGCAGGCTGACTTATGGCATCCACCTCCAATGCGACCCCGGAAGACACAAGATAGTCAAACTCGTCCTGATAGTCACTGGTTCGTTTACCTTTTTTTCCTTCGATGTCCTTGACCTTGACACGCTTCTTCTTGTTTTCAAGGTTTGACGGAATCATTTCATATATACGTAGAATCTTAAGCTTACGTGAAGACTCCTTTTCGTATTTTGAAGCGTCAAGACCATAGAGTTCCAGAATTTCCCTGTGCACATCGCGCACTTTGACGATGTTATGCTCCTTCACATAAGTATTCACAGCATCAGGAAGACCGCCCACAAGAAGATACTTCCTGAACAAGTCCAACATTTTCCTGTGTATGGATTCGTTGGGCGAGACCCTCTCTTCAAAGCACCGACGCAAGTCTTCTATAACGAGTCGCCCTACACCGTTGGCCCAAAGAAATTCCTCGAAATCAAGTGGATACATATGCAAAGGAGTTATGCTTCCTATAGGGATGGATTGTGTCTTCTTCAATGTGACCCCGAGCAGAGATCCGCTTGCTATGTAGGTAAAGCGCCCATCTTCCATAAGAAACTTAACCAAGGTAAGCAGGTGGTCATAGGCCTGGATCTCATCGATGAACACGAGCGTTGATTTCTTGTCGGACATCCTATCCCCTGCAACAGCACTCAACGCAAGATAGAAATTCTCTGTTGTCTTGGCTTCCGCAAACAGCCTGTCACCCTGCTTGTCTTTCTCCATATTAATCTCAATGAAGTTCGGGAACAACCGGCTTCCGATCTCACGGATAATGAAAGACTTCCCGATTTGTCTCGCACCATCGACAACAAGCATCTTATCGCCACCAGACTTTAGCCGGTTTTCTATTTGTTTGGAAATCTTACGATCAAGCATATCTCACACATTTATTCCGAAATTTTACATAGGCAAATATACATTTATTCCGAAAAATATGGAAGCCAATAACGCATTTATTCCATAAAAAGAAAAAATTTTTGTAGCAGAAAGCGAAAAGTAGACACGGAGAATTCGCGCCGAGAAGTAGAAAAGTGTTCCGTGCACAGATCAGGCTCTTCCGCTCACGAAGGTCCCCATAAAGGCCTTGTTGTGAGCAAAAAGGCTGATCTGGCTCACGAGGTGTTCACAAGGAGCAAGGTGGTGTGCAAGAAGGGGGCGAATCACGCGCGAAGATCACGCGTGTGTCGCAGACGGTTCAATGTATTGGGTCAAGACTGATTAAGTGCCTTGAGAATCTCGGCGGCGAGGGCCGGGGAAACGAGTTTGGAGAGGTCTTCGAGGGGGGCTGCGGCGATGCGGGCGACAGAGCCGTAGTGCATCAGAAGACGTTTCTCGGTCTGCTCGCCGACACCTTTGATCTCCCTCAAAACGCTCTGGATCTGGGCTTTGCTCCTGAGGCTGCGGTGGAAGGTGATGCCGAAGCGGTGGGCTTCGTCACGGATCTGCATCAGGACTTTCAGCGCCCGGGAGTTACGGTCCAAGAACAAAGGGTAAGGGTCGTTCACCCTGATCACGAGTTCCATACGCTTGGCAAGGCCGATGACCATCAGCCTGTCCATCAAGCCCAATTCGGCGAGAGCCTGGCGGGCGAACTCCAACTGCCCCTCGCCGCCGTCTATCACTACGAGCTGCGGAAGGTCATCCGGAGCCTCCACGAGCATACGGGAGTAACGGCGGTTGACGACCTCCTTCATCGAAGCGAAGTCATTGGCCCCGATGACCGTCTTGATCTTGAACTTACGGTAATCCTTCCTGGACGGCACTCCGTCACGGAAAACCACACAGGAAGCCACCGGATTGGTTCCCTGGATGTTGGAGTTGTCGAAGCACTCGATGTGGGTCGGAAGCTCCTTCATTCCCAAGGCCTTGCGCAAGTCCTCAAGAACCATCCTGCGATATTCGTCAGGATCGGTGTGCTCCCTCTGCTTGATGGAGTTGAAAAGATATTCCTTGGCATTCTTGACGCTCAGTTCGAGGAGGGAAAGTTTGTCGCCGCGCGCCGGGATGCGGAACTCGATGCCGTCAATCTCCACGTCCGGCTTGAACGGCACGATGACCTCTTTCGCCAAGGCGCCGAACTTGGATTCGATCTCGGCGATGAACGTGCTGAGTACAGATGCCTGCTCCTCCTCGATGTTCATCTTGAAGCCCAGGTTCAACGACTGGATGACAGATCCGCCACGAACACGCAGGAAGTTTCCGAAAGCCTCCTGGCCATCGAAAACCAACGAGAACACATCGCAGGAAGTGTCTGCGGCAGAAGAGATTATCGAATGAGAATAATGCTTCTTCAGAGACTCGATACGGTTCTTGCAGACCTGCGCATCCTCGAAACGCAGCTCGGCGGCGGCACGCTTCATCTCGGCCTCATATTCACGGATTATCTCATTCACGCCGCCTTTCAGCAGACGGGTGATCTCGGTGACGTAGGATGAATATTCCTCCTTGCTGACCGCACCCACGCAGCAGCCTTTGCAGCGTCCGATGTGGAAGTCCAGGCACGGGCGGAATTTGCCCCTCAGGATGGCTTCGCCGGTGATTTTGAGATTGCAGGAACGCAGAGGATAGTTCTTGCGGAAAAACTCCAGCAAGTAGTTTGCGTGCGAGACAGAGCTGTACGGCCCGAAATAGGTGCCGTTCCTCCTGTCTACGCGGCGGGTCAGATAGACCTTCGGGAAGTCGTCGTTCGTGATGACGATCCAAGGGTAGGTCTTGGAGTCCTTGAGCAGGATGTTGTAGCGAGGCTTGTACTGCTTGATGAGATTGTTCTCCAGCAGCAGCGCGTCGGCCTCCGAATCGACGACAGAGAACTGTGCGTCGGCGATCTTCGAGACCAGCAGCCTGGTCTTCACATTCAGCCTCTCCGGCGGCACGAAGTACTGCGCCACCCTCTTGTGCAGGTCTTTGGCCTTGCCCACATAAATCACCTTCCCCGAGGCATCGTAGTAACGATAGACCCCCGGGGAATGTGGAAACAGGGCGATTTTCTCCCTGACTGTAAGGTTCTTTCCGCCCACTCTTACTTCTTGGCGGCCACGTACTTGGCTACCTCCTCCTCGATGCCCTCACCGCGGAGATCCCTCTTAAGGATGGTTCCGTCAGGACCAAAAAGGATGATGTGAGGAATGCCCTGGATGCCGTAAAGCTCGGTAGGAACCGTCTGAGCGTCAATGATCTCCTTCCAGTTCACACCGTAGGCCTTCGCTGTGTCAACAGAAGCCTGAGGCTGATCCCAGACTGCCACGCTGAGGACATCGAAATCCTTGCCGGCGTACTTTTCGTAGACCTTCTTGATGTTAGGGATCTCCCTCTTGCATGGGCCGCACCATGAGGCCCAGAAGTCAACGAGGACGTACTGACCCTTGCCAACAAAGTCGGAAAGCTTCACGCCGTTGATGTCGAAGTCGGTGAACATCATGCCCTCGGCGGTGTTCTTCTTGGAGTCGTTCTTAGCTTTTATGGCGGCGACGGCCTTGGTCTCAAGGATGGCCGGATCAAGCATGTTCAGAACAGAATCAACCTGAGCAGGAGTGAGGTCATACTGAATGTTACCTAACAGGGACGCGCCAATGGCGTTGTCGAGATTCGCCTCAAACGTCTTCTTGCTGAGTTCCTCCACGGCGGACTGGTAAGCCTCGAAAACCTCATTCTTGGCAGAATCGGCGGCCTCGTCGCCAAGAGCCTCAAGCTTGGCTCTAGCATCTTTCTCAAATTGAGCCATAGCGTTGGCAAAGGCATTGTACCTCTCCTGTACAGAGACAGACGGAGTCTTGGAAGCGATCTCGCAAGTACCGTCTTCCTTGACAGTGACCGTCAACGGAGTACCGTCAGAAATGAATCTGGCTCTTACTCCTTCCCCGGTCAGCGTGGCGAGCACGGTCTTGGATGCAGGAAGCACAACGGCGAACTTCCCGTCCGTCACAGTGAGGGTGGTGTCAATTCCAAGATCGGAAATCTTGATGCTTACCTCTTCAGGAGCATTGCCCTCGAAAGCACCTTCGATGGCTGTCTTGTCAGAAACCTTCGGTCCGCAAGCGACCGCGGCGATGGCAGCCACAGCCGCCAGAATGAATGAATTACGTTTCATATTATATGAATATTAATGAGCAACCTCTATTCTTGCGGCAAGGGCCGCCGTCTTCGCCGACCCAGACTCGCATAGGGTGTAAAGTTATGAATATTTTCGAGAATATGAGTACCTTTGTTATACAGAATCAAATAATTATTGAATATGACGCTGAAAGCCAGCATAAAATCGATGAGGCTGAGGACTCTTCCGCTGTCCTTGGCCGGAGTGATCCTCGGGGTGACGCTCGCGGCGGACAAGACAGATGTCAGCCCGTGGACAGCCGCGCTGATCTTCCTGACAACGGTATGTCTGCAGATCCTCTCAAATCTGTCCAATGAGCTCGGCGACACCTTGAGCGGCACAGACTCGGCTGACAGGCAGGGACCTAAGTACGCACTCGGCAGCGGAGACATGACCATCGGAGACATCAAAAAACTCATCCTGATGTTCATCGGGCTTTGCGTCATCTCCGGCCTGGCGATGATCCAGGTCTCCTTCGGAAGCCTATTCAAGACAGAGTCTATCTGTCTGGAAGCGCTTGGCGCGGCGGCTATCGTGGGCGCGATGAAGTACACTTTGGGGAAGAACCCTTACGGGTACAGAGGGCTCGGCGATGTGTTCGTGTTCATATTCTTCGGCCTTGTGTCGGTGCTTGGCGGCTACTATGTGGCCGCGCGGGAATTGCCGCCAATTCTGATGTTGCTGCCGGCGGCGGCCATCGGGCTTTTCAGCGTCGGGGTGCTGAATGTCAACAACACAAGGGACATGAAGACGGATGCGGTGAATCGTGTGACGGTGGCCATCAGGCTCGGTCTGAGGGGTGCGAGGATCTACCAGACCGTCCTGATCGCGATGGGCTGGGTACTGATGGTCACATTCTGCCTGCTCTACAAACCAGATCCGGGACACTTTCTGTTCCTCGCCGTGGCACCGCTGCACATGGTTCACCTTCGTGGAGTGTGGACCCGCACCGAGAAGGCGCTCGACCCGATGCTGCCGCTGCTAGTGATGTCAACATTCATCCTCTCCATCCTCGCCGGAGCGGGATTTCTAATTTTCTAGGAATATGCCGACAAAGTCAAAGGTTAAGAATATGTTCGACAGCATCGCTGGCGACTATGACTCTCTGAATCACATCCTTTCGCTGGACGTGGACAAAATCTGGAGGAGGCGTGCGCTGAAGCGGATCGTGGATGCTCCGGCTCCGGTCCAGGTTCTGGACCTGGCCTGCGGAACGGGCGATTTCTCGATCGCCATCGCCAAAGCGCTGAGCGGGCCGTTGAGCTTGTCGAAACGACTTGATTCCGAGGAAGCGGCGTTTCGACAGGCTCAACGGCCAACTCACGCGGTCACGGAGCCTGTCAAAGTGACCGGCGCTTCAGTGGTTGGTGAGCCCAGTCGAACCACAAGCTCGGCGACTGGAAGTCACGTCACCGGCGTGGATCTGTCGGAGGGTATGCTGGCCGTGATGCGTGAGAAGGTCGGCAAAGCCGGTCTGGCCGACATGATCAGCATAGAAGAAGGCGACGGCGAGGCGCTACGCTTCCCGGACAACACCTTCGACCGGGTCACCATAGCCTTCGGCATCAGAAACTTCGAGAATAGAGAGAAAGGACTAAGGGAGATGCTCCGCGTCCTGAAACCCGGCGGCCGTCTCGTGATCCTTGAGCTCTCCCGCCCAGAGAACAAAGTCATCCGCTGGTTCTACGACCTCTATTTCCTGCACATCCTCCCGAAGATCGGCGGCAAAGTCTCCGGTGACAAAGCCGCCTACGCCTACCTCCCCGCCTCTGTGGCCGCCTTCCCCGGCAAAAAGGCGTTCATGGCCACGATGCGCAAGGCCGGCTTCCGCGCCGTAACCCACAAAGCCTTCACCCTCGGCATCTGCAGGATGTACACGGGCGAGAAATAACCCGATCCCACGCCCGCGGAGTCACACCCGCCACCTTGAGAGCGGAACTTGCGGCGATTCACGCCCGCGGAGTCACACTCGCCACTCCGAAGGCGAGATTCTACCGGTTTCACGCCCGCGGAGTCACACCCGCCACCTTGAGAGCGGAACTTGCGGCGATTCTCGCCCGCGGAGTCGCACCCGCCACCTTGAGAGCGGAACTTGCGGCGATTCACGCCCGCGGAGTCGCACCCGCCACCTTGAGAGCGGAACTTGCGGCGATTCACGCCTGCGGAGTCGCACTCGCCACCTTGAGAGCGGAACTTGCGGCGATTCTCGCCCGCGGAGTCACACTCGCCACTCCGAAGGCGAGATTCTACCGGTTTCACGCCCGCAGAGTCACAAGGGGCTTTTAGATTTTGCGCTTTCCGCAAAACGGATTAAATTTGTGTTCAACGAAACGGACGGACGGTTTGGCGGGTTTCTTTGGCCGGGCCTCTGACGAACAGAAGATAAACAGTGATATTCAAGAATATGAGAAAGTTCCTTTTGATTGCGGTTCTGGCGGTGCTGCCGTTTTTGGCGGAGGCGCAGAACGGGCCGGCCATTGCCAGGATTGTGTGCGGGCCTTACCTTCAGAGTGTTACCACGGACAGCTTCACGGTGATGTGGATGACGGATGTAGATGCCGTGGGGTGGGTGGAGATCGCTCCGGACAACGAGGAGAATTTCTACTACAAGGACAGGCCGAAGTACTACGACATGCGCGGCCACGGGCTGAAGCCTATCGGCAAGATCCACAAGGTGACGATTGGCGGGCTTAAGCCCGGCACCAGCTACCGCTACAGGGTGATGATGACGGCGGTGCAGGACTACTACAACAACTACAATCCGGTCTACGGGAAAGGCTCCGGAGCGCCGGCCTACAAGGTTGACCTGCCTAAGGCCACCACT
>OJAM01000180.1_pt1 | contig 30740 bp, 27 predicted proteins | sample 1589071 | NCBI WGS metagenome assembly OJAM01 (sample SAMN03283243) | human gut metagenome | biome: human-associated habitat; material: feces | host: Homo sapiens | place: Peru | collected 2012
GGCCCAGCAGATCGACCTTCTCATACTCGGGGTGCTTCTCGATCACAGGCTCCAGAGAGGACAGGACCTCTTCCACGGTCTGTACGAACTCAGGCTCGTTGCCATGCTTGGTCTTGACGTTCTCCAGAACGCTTGCCAGATAAGCATTCATATTAAATTCCTCCTAAAATTTTGTTCCGCAGACGTACGAGATGTGCATGTACGCAGACGACCCATACGCTACCAATGCTGATAATAACACCATTTGGCCGAATTCACAAGGGGGTTTCGGAGAATTCCCCCCTCGCAAAACCACAAAACTTTTTCACCGCTTTTTGTGCAATTTGGCAAATCACGGTATTCATTCCACTATGCAGAAAAAACGGAGCAATTCCGCCCCTTTTCAGGAAAACGCCGCGGGCTTTTGCACTTTAAATTGCGCGCGCTTTTCCGCGTGAAACCGCTCTCAGAAGCTGCCGATGGGCACGCTGCCGTCGTCCGTGCCCTTGCGGATGGCGCGGATCTGGACGTAGTAGCCCTTGCCGCCGCCCATGTCCACATAGACGCGGTCGCCCACCCGTTTGCCCAGCACGGCGCGCCCCACGGGGGATTCCTTGCTGATGAGTCCCTTGAGGGCGTCCTGCCGCAGGGTGGTGACCAGCACGATGCTGCGGCTTTTGCCCATGTTTTCCATGAAGATCTCCACGGTGTCGTACAGGCCGGCGGTGTCCGCGCCGGAGGTGTCCTCGATGACCCTGGCGGTCTTGATCATGCGCTGGAGATAGCGGATGCGGGCGTCGTTGCGGTTCTTGTCCTGCTTGGCGCACTTGTATTCGAAGTTTTCGCTGAGGTCGCCGAAGGCGCGGGCGGTCTGCACGTCCTCGATCAGCTTCGGGCGCAGCTGCTGGACGCGGTAGTCGATCTCCTCCTGCATTTTTTGCAGGTCGGAGCGGGTCAGTTCGTCATACATGATGGGTTCCTCCTTTTATGATGGCCACAGCTCCGCCAGGCGCGCCAGCGCCGTGGGGAGCTTTTCGGTGTCGATGCCGGTGTAATTCACCACCAGAACGTGCTGGGGCGCTTCGCGCGGGGACTGGTAGTAGTCGGACAGCATAGCCAGACGGATGCCGCGCTCCTCCGCCGCGCGGCGCAGCACGTCGTCCGGCGGCGCGCCGTCCAGCCGCAGCAGGAAGTGCAGGCCGGCGTCCTCCTCGGCGATGGCGGCGTGGGGCGACAGGGGGCTTTGCCGCAGGGCGGCGATGACGGCGTCCCGCTTCTGGCGGTAGTGCTTGCGCATGCGGCTCAGGTGCTTTTCGTACCAGCCGCCGGACAGGAACTGGGCGAGGGTGTACTGCTCGAAGGCGGAGACGGTGCAGGCGTAGAAGCCCAGCTTCTGCCGGAAGTCCGCCAGCAGGCGGCGGGGCAGCACCATGAAGCTGATGCGGATGGAGGGGGCGATGGTCTTGGAGAAGGTGTTCAGATAGACCACCTGCCCGCTGTCGTCCACGGAGAACAGGGTGGGGATGGGACGTCCCACAAAGCGGAACTCGCTGTCGTAGTCGTCCTCCAGGATGATGCGCTCCGGCTTCTCCTGCGCCCAGCGCAGCAGCTCCTGACGGCGGGTGATGGGCATGACGCGGCCGGTGGGGTAGTGGTGGCTGGGGGAGATGTGCACCACGTCCGCGCCGCTGCGCAGCAGCTCCTGCACGGACAGGCCGTCGCCGTCCAGCGGCACCGCCGCCACCGAAGCGCCGCAGGCGCGGTAGATGCGGGCGATCTTGCCGTAGCCGGGATCCTCCACGCCGTAGGTCGGCTCACGTCCCAGAAGCTGCACCAGCAGGCTGTACAGCACCTCGGTGCCGGCACCCACGATGATCTGCTCCGCGCCCACGGCCATGCCCCGGAACTGGCGCAGATGGTCGGCGATGGCGCGGCGCAGCGCCCACGCGCCCTGGGGCGGCGTGGGGTGGAGGAGGCCGGTGCCCTGCTCCAGAATGGTCTGGCGCATGAGCCGCGCCCAGACGGTGAAGGGGAAGTCCTCCGCGTCGATGGAGTTGGTGACAAGGTCAAGGAACCATGTGCGCTCGCCCGGCTCCGGCGCGTCCTGCGTCACGGGCGGCGGCTGGGAGGGCAGCGGCGGCAGCACGGAGCTGACGAAGTAGCCCTTCTTCTCCACGCCGGTGAGATAGCCCTCGGCCATGAGCTGCTCGTAGGCGTTTTTCACGGTGATGACGCTGACCTCCAGATGGGCGGCCAGCGCCCGCTTGCTGGGCAGCTTCTCCCCCGCCGCCAGACGGCCGGAGAGGATGTCCTCCTTGACGCGGCGGTACAGCTGCTCGTACAGGCTGACGCCGGCGGTCTTGTCCAGTGCGTAGGTGAGCATGGCTGCGCCTCCTATCTGGTATTAACAAGTAAAATCAAAATGGATATTTTAATCATACCAGTTCCTACTATAATACGAATTGAACAGAAAATCAAGGGGCAGTTCACACCGCCCCGATACAAAAGGAGATCGATAGTATGTCCGACAAGAAGATCAGAACGATGGTGACGGCGGCGGTGCTGGCGGCGATGAATATCTCGGACCTTTATTACAAGGCCAAGGAATCCTCCGACGGGCTGCGGGCCCAGATCAAGGATTACGCCGAGGAATGCGCCAAGCTCCGGGCCGAGGTGGCCCGCCTCAAGCGGGAAAGCAAAAAGGGCGAATGATGGAGCTGATGAGTCCGGCGGGGTCCCTGGAGGGGGTCATCGCCGCTGTCCGGGGCGGGGCCGATGCCGTGTATTTCGGCACCGGGGACTTCAACGCCCGGCGCAACGCCAAAAATCTGGAGGGGGAGGACCTGCAGGAGGCCATGCGCTTCTGCCGTCTGCGGGGCGTCAGGACCTATGTCACCCTCAACACCCTCCTGACCGACCGGGAGCTGACCCGGGCCCGGGAGACGGTGCGCCGTCTCAGCGACCTGGGGGCCGACGCCCTCATCGTCCAGGACCTCGGCGTGGCACGGATGGTCCGGGCCGCGGCCCCCGATCTCCCCATCCACGCCTCCACCCAGATGACCATCCATGATCTGGAGGGGGTCAAACAGGCGGCCGAACTGGGCTTTTCCCGGGTGGTGCTTTCCCGGGAGCTGCCCCTGACGGAGATCGAGCACATCTGCAAACACAGCCCGGTGGAGATCGAGATCTTTGTCCACGGGGCGCTGTGTATGTGCTATTCCGGGCAGTGCTATCTCTCGTCCGTCATCGGCCGGCGCTCCGGCAACCGCGGCCAGTGCGCCCAGCCCTGCCGCCTGCCCTACGGCTACGGCCGGTTTGAATCGACCCGCTACCCCCTGAGCCTCAAGGATAACTGTCTCGTCGGCGAACTGGACGAGCTGCGCCGCATGGGCGTGGCCTCGCTCAAAATTGAAGGCCGCATGAAGCGGCCGGAGTACGTCGCCATCGTCACCCGGGCCTACCGCACAGTCTTGAACGGCGGGCAGCTGACGCAGGGCGATCTGCAGGAGCTTGAATCCGCCTTTTCCCGGCAGGGCTTTACCGACGGGTATTTCCAGGGCCGGACCGGCGCGGACATGTTCGGCCGCCGGCAGGAGGGCGAGGATACCTCGTCCCTCTTCGCCTCCGCCCGCGCGACCTATGAACAGGGCGAGGCGCAGCGCATCGGCGTGAAATTTTATGCGATCCTCCAGTCCGGCCGCCCGGCGCAGCTCGCCGTGGAGGACCCGGACGGCAACGTCTGCAAGACAACCGGCCCCGTGCCGGAGCGCGCGAAGCGTCAGGGACTTACGGAACAGTATCTGACCGAACAGATGTTCAAAACCGGCGGAACGCCCTATAATTGTATTGAGAACATGGCCAAGGCCGAGCCGGGGCTGTACCTGCCCGCATCCGAGATAAACGAGTTGCGCCGCAAGCTGATCGCCCAGCTCTCTGCGGAGCGCGAGAAAGCGCCCGGACGCAGGACTCTGCGCATCCCCGCCCCTCCCGTGAACGTCCCCGCGATATCCGACCCCGCGCGCATATATCAGGTGCGCACGGCGGAACAGCTCACGCCGGAGCTGGCTGCGCTGAAGCCGGACTATATATATTTCCCCGCCATGGAGCTGGCGGAAAACTTTGACCCGCTGCGCCCGTTCATTGATAACGGTGCGCGCCCCGTCGCCGTGATGCCGCGCGTTATCACGGACGACCAGAGCCGCGAGGTCTATGCCGCGCTTGAAAAGCTGTTCGACTATGGCGTGAACGAAGCGCTGACCGGGAATCTCGGCCATGTGTTCATCGCGCGTCAGGCGGGCATGAAGGTGCGCGGCGACTTCGGGCTGAACGCCTTCAACTCCTATACGCTGCGCGTGCTGCAGGATGCGGGCTTCATCTCCGCGACGGCGTCCTTTGAACTGCGCCTTGCGCAGATAAAGGCCATGGCCAAGCCCATCGACACTGAGCTTATCATCTACGGCCGCCTGCCGCTGATGGTGTCCGACCAGTGCATCATCCGCCACAGCGCGGGGCGCTGCAACTGCCAGACCCCGGGGCAGATGGCCGACCGCATGGGTTCGGTGTTTCCGGTAGTGAAGGAGTTCGGCTGCCGCAACGTTATCTATAACGCGCATAAGCTCTATCTTGCCGACAAGCGCGACGATCTGTACGCGCTCGGCCTGTGGGGACTGCGTATGCTGTTCACTACCGAAAGCCCACGCGAATGCGTCGAGGTTGCGAAAGGCTACCTCGGCCTGACCGATTATAAGCCCAACGTCCTGACCCGCGGCCTCTATTACCGCGGCGTGGATTAATAAATATATAAGAAGGTTTTTGCTATGTCCATCGTATTGGCATCCGGCTCTCCGCGCAGAAAAGAGCTGCTGGAGATGCTCGGCATTGAGGATATGAAGATAATCCCCGCGAAAGGGGAGGAGATACCGCCCGAAGGCGCGGGGCCGGCAGAGCTTGTTGCGGCTCTTGCAACCGCGAAGGGGCGCGAAGTCGCGGCGCAGTGCGCGGCGGACGACGTTATCATCGCGGCGGACACCATCGTCGTATGCGACGGGCGCATCATGGGCAAGCCGCGTTCGGAAAACGACGCCTTTTCCATGCTGCGGCGGCTCTCCGGCCGGGAGCATCAGGTCATGACCGGTCTGACCGTCGCGCAGGGCGACAACACCGAGACGGTGACCGTAACAACGACGCTGCGCTTCCGCCCGCTGTCCGACACGGAGATCCGCAACTACATTGCAACCGGTGAGCCGATGGACAAGGCGGGCGCTTACGGCGTGCAGAGCCTGGGCGCGCTGCTCGTCGAGCGCATCGACGGCGACTTCTACAACGTCATGGGACTGCCGGTGGAGAAGCTGGGGCAATGCCTGACGAAGCATTTCGGCGTGCGCTTCTTCTAAAATAACGACCCCCGAAGGGAGGGCTGCGCTTTGCGCGAATTTCTGGAAAAATACGGCCTGCGGCTGCTCATTATTACGACCGTCTGCGCGGTGCTCATCAGCGTGCTGAGCTTTGTGAGCGCGACGTCGGGCTTTTTGCAGAATGCGGTGGGCGTGCTGACCTATCCGTTCCGCTCGGCGGTCACGGCGGTGGCGACGTGGGCGGAGGACAAGCAGCGCTATTATAAGGACTACTCAGACCTCATAGCGGAAAACGAGGCGCTGCGCGAGCGTGTGGCGGAGCTGGAGCGCGACGCGCGGCAGGCCGAGGCCGACCGCGAGGAGAACGCACTGCTGCGCGAGCTGCTGGAGCTGCGGGAGCAGCGGCGTGACCTGACCTTCGAGTCCGCGGCGGTCATCGACCGCGAGAGCACGAACTGGACGAGCGCGCTGACGCTCAACCGCGGCACGGCGCACGGCGTGGAGAAAAACGACTGCGTGGTGTCCGCCGAGGGCGACCTGGTGGGCGTGGTGTCCGCGGTGGGCTACAACTGGTGCACGGTGCTGACGGTGATCGACACCGACACGGAGCTGGGCGCGCGGGTGTTCCGCACGCAGGAGGTCGCGGTCGCGGAGGGCGATCTGGCGCTGATGGGCGAGGGAAAGCTCAAGCTGAGCTATCTTTCCGCCGACGCGCAGCTGCTCTCGGGCGATGTGGTGACGACCTCGGGCCTCGGCGGGTTCTACCCGGGCGGGCTGGTCATCGGGACGGTGGAGTCCGTGCGGACGGGCGACGACGGACTGGCGCAGTACGCGGTGCTTGCGCCTGCGGCGCGGCTCGGCGAGCTGAGCGAGGTATTCATCATCAAGGATTTTGACATCGTCGACTGACGGTGAAGCATTTTTCGGAAAGGGGGCGCTGCCATGTCGCCGTCGACCACGCGTGATACGGCGGTCAAATGGACCGCTTACGCGCTTGCGTGTCTGCTGCTGCTCTTTGGGCACGGGCTGACGCTTGCCCACCTGCGCGTGTGGGGCATCGCGCCCTTTCTGCCGCCTCTGCTGCCGGCGGTGCTCGCGTCGATGGAGGACCGGCTGGAGGGCTTTGTGTTCGCGCTGGCGTTCGGCGTGCTGTGCGACCTGGCGCTGACCGCCCCGCTGCCGTGCCTGTACACGATCGCGTTCCCGCTCACGGCGCTGCTCGCGGCGCTCATCGCGAGGAGCGTGCTGCAGCCGGGCATCCTGTGCTCGCTGGCGGTGAGCACGGCGGCATTCGTGCTTGTGGACCTCATCACGGCGGTCACGCTGCTCGCCGGCGGACGCTCGGAGCTGTCCGCCATCGCGCTGCGCGCGGTGCAGGAGCTGGCGCTCTCGCTGCCGCTGCTGATCGTGTGCCACCCGGTGCTGGCGTTCCTGCATCGGAAATTTACCCTGTAACAACGGCAAAGAACCGCGAAGGGAGGGCCTGCCGTGGACGACAAAAAGCAATTCAGCCGACGCCTGCTCGCGATCGGCGCGCTCTTCTCGCTGGTGCTGGCGGCGTATTTCGTGACGCTCTTTGACGCGCAGATCGTACACGGCGCGGAGTACCGCGCGCGGTCCATCCGCGCGAACACGAAGAGCGAGACGGTGGTGACCTCGCGCGGCATCCTGACCGACCGGAACGGCAAGGCGCTGGTGACGAACCGGAGCGTGTATACGCTCGAGCTGGACGCTTCGCTCGCGCCGTCGGACGACGCGGCGCTCAACAAGGAGCTGCTGCGGCTCATCGAGCTGCTGGAAAACCGGGGGATCGTCTGGGAGGACACGCTGCCGCTGACGGCGGGCGCGCCGTTCGCCTATGATTTTTCCGTCTCCGGCTCGCACACGGCGCTCAACAGCTACCTTGTGAGCAAGAAGTGGGCGGACGAGGACGCGCTGACGACCGACACCGACCCGCCGCTGAGCCCCGAGGCGCTGCTCTCGCGGCTGCGCGCGGAGTTCAAGGCGGATGAGGATCTGACCGACACGGAGGCACGCAAGCTCGTCGGACTGCGCTACTGCCTCGCGGTGACGAAGCTCAACCAGCTCTCGACGGCGGCCATCGCGTCGGACATCTCCGTGGAGCTGATCGCGGAGCTGAAGGACGGCGCGTACGCGCCCATCCACATCGGCACCTCGTCCGTGCGCGAGTACCAGACCGACGCGGCGGCGCACATTCTCGGCCGCGTCACGAAGATCCCGCGCGAGAAATGGAATGAATACAAGGAAAAGGGCTATGCGATGAACGCCTATGTCGGCTACGACGGTGTGGAGCTGGCCTTCGAGGACTATCTGCGCGGCAGGAACGGGCGGCGCATCGTGGAGACCAATACGGCGGGCAAGGTGACGGGGGAGATCTACTCCGTCGAGCCGGAGCCGGGCAATACGGTCGCGCTGACGCTGGACATCGACTTTCAGGAGGATGTGGAGCGCATTCTCGCCGAGACGGTGGAGGGCATGACGGCGGAGGACGACATCGACCGCGGCGCGGCCGCGGCGGTGGTGCAGGTCGGCACGGGCGAGGTGCTCTCGCTCGCGTCGTACCCGACCTTCTCGCTCAAGACCTTCAACGAGGATTACACGGAGAACAACACCGATCCGCTCCAGCCGTTCTGGAACCGCGCGACGCAGGGCACCTACGCGCCCGGCTCGACCTTCAAGCCGGTGACGGCCATCGCGGCGCTGGAGACCGGCATCATCACGCCCAAGTCCACCATTCTGACGAAGGGCGTGTATCACTACGGCGACTGGGCCTACAAATGCTGGCTCTACAACCAGAACGGCGGCACGCACGGGCGCATCGACGTGACCGAGGCCATCAAGGTGTCGTGCAACTATTTCTTCTATGACATCGGACGCAGGACGGGCATCTCCACGATCGCACGCTATGCCTCGGCCTTCGGTCTCGGTGAGCCGACGGGCATCGAGATCCCGGAGAAGATCGGCGTGATGACCACGCCGGACTACGTCAACTCGCTCGATGGGCATTACTGGACGGACGGTCAGACGCTGACCGCCGCCATCGGCCAGTCGTACTCGCTCTTTACGCCTTTGCAGCTTGCGAACTACGTTGCGACGCTCGCGGGCGGCGGGACGCGGTACAACGCGCATCTGCTCAAGGAGGTGCGGACCTACGACAGCGCCGAGCTTGTCGACGTGTACGACAAGCCGCCGGCGGAGATCATCGACATCGAGCCGGAGAATTTGCAGGCGGTCTTGCAGGGAATGCGCGACCTGGTCGTGTCGGGCAGCGTGGCGTATTATTTCAAGGACTGCGTGGTGGACGCCGCCGCCAAGACCGGCACGGCGCAGACCGGCGGCAAGGTCAGCAACGGCGTGTTCGTGGCGTTCGCACCCTACGACGATCCGCAGATCGCGCTGGCGGTGGTGATCGAAAAGGGCGGCAGCGGCGGCGCGCTGGCCTCGACCGCGGTGCAGATCCTCAACGCCTACTTCACCTCGGTGGACGAGGCGAAGGCGGTCGTGGGCGAAAATATGCTCATCCAATAAAAGACGGAAGCGGTCTCCCGTAAGGGAGGCCGCTTCTTTGCGTGCGCTTTACTTTTTCTGCTTGCGGATATCGTCGCCGAAGAAGGGGAGAATGCGGTAGGCGCCCTCGATGCGCGAGAGGATGTTCGCGCCGTAGCGGCGCGAGAGCTCGGCGGGGGAGAGGTTGGTGGAGATGATGGTCTTTTTGTTCGTCATCAGACGCGTGTTGACGATCTGGTAGAAGGCGCTGCGGACGAACTCGGTGGTCAGCTCGGTGCCGAGATCGTCGATGATGAGCAGGTCGCAGCGGAGAAGGCGGGAGACGTCCTCGTCCGCGCCGCCGGTCTCGTCGCGGGAGAATTTCTGCGCCTCGAAGCGCTCGAAGATGTGGGCGGCGGTGTCGTAGACAACGGAGTGGCCCGTCTCGCTCACGACGCGTGCGATGCAGGCGGAGAGGAAGGTCTTGCCCAGCCCGGGATCGCCCGAGAGCAGAAGATTGCCGCTGCGGGGGGAAAATTCGTAGGCATAGTCGCGGCAGGCGTCGTAGATGCGCTCCATGTTCGAGCGGGGGGAAATGTCCTGATCAAGGGGGGCGTAGGGGGAGTAGACGTCAAAGGAGAAGGTCTCGAAGCTCTGCGTGCCGAGGTCGAGGAGCCGGGAGAGCTCCTCGAGCTGGACGCGGGCATAGTAGTCGTTCAGGCAGGAGCAGACCTCGCTGCCGCGCCAGCCGGTGTCGCCGCAGAGGGGACAGTTGGGCTTATCCTCGAGGTAGTCGGCGGGATAGCCGTGGGCGACGAGCAGCTCGGCGCGCTCGCGCTGGAGGGCGAGGTTTTCCTCCTTGAGCGCCTCGATGGCGGGACGGGGGTCCGTGCCGCGGCGCAGGGCGGAGGAAATGAGCTTGGACATGGTCTCGCGCAGGGCGGCGTCGATCTCCGCGATGCGGGGGACGGCGGCATAGACCGCGCGCTCGCGCGCGTGCAGCGCGTCGGCGCGGCGCTGCTTTGCCTCCTCAAAGCGGACCATCGCGCGGCGCATGAGCTTTCCGTCGTAGGACATGAGATCCCCTCCCTTACAGGTATTGCTTCATCCAGTCGTTCTTGCCGCCGGACGGTTTTTCTTCTTTTTTCGGCGCGGCGTTTTCCGCCGCGGTCTCCGCGGGGGTGTGGAGCCCCTTTTCGTGCCAGCGCTTCAGGATGCCGTTGCAGTACGCCCACTTGAATTCGTGGCAGCGCAGGACGGTCTTATCATACGCGAGGGCGACGGTCTCGGCGGGGAAGCCCATGTCCACCCAAGCGGCGAGGTATTTCTCCTCGCTCGGGGAGGGCTTGCGTTCGCCGAGCTGAAGGACTGCCATGTAGGCGGGGTACTTCTGCTCGCGCGCGTGGAGGGCGTTGAGGTAGTCGTTTGCGCTGGTCGAGGAAAGGAGGCCCTTTCTCGCCCAGACGTAGCCCTCCTGCTCGATCCGGCGCATGGTGGGCAGCCGCCCCGCGCCGTACTGCGCGGCATGGCGGGCGATGCAGTGGTTGACGAGGAGAAAGAGCACGTCGGCGGGCAGGCCGAGGTCCTCGTAAAGCCCGAGGAGCTTGCCGACGGACGGTGTGGAGAGCGGGCCGAGCTTGCGCTCGACCTCGCGCAGAAGCGCGGAAAAGCTCGCGTCCTGCTCTAACTTGCGGGCGACGTCCTCGCGCGAATAGGCGGGGCGCTCGGCGGTGGGCGCGGGGACAGGCGAGGGAGTGAGCTCCTCCGGCTTCGGGGCGCTGACGAGTCCCATGCGGGCAAGGGCGGCCTCGGCGCGCGAGCGGCGCGCCTCGTCCCATTTGAGCTCGGCGCGGAGCGTTTCGGGGGAGGCGCTGCCGCGGTTTTTGAGCAGGCACAGGTAGAGCAGGGCGGCGTCGCCGTCCCCGCCGTCGATCAGGCGGCGCGTCACGGCGGCGGACAGGGTGATATTCTCCTGCTCGCTCAGGTGCAGAACATAGCCGGCCATAGCGCGCCTCCCTTCGTTCGATCATAAGTCCCTTTATTTTACACGAAGCGGAGCGATTCGTAAATAGGAAGATCGGGGAAATGAAAATTTTCCCGATTCCCTGACAAAATTCGCGCGGCTTTGCGTGCCGCCGCTTTTAGAATGGGGACAAGGATGCGGGAGAGGCCGCGATAGGAGGGGACGCCATGGAGATCATGCACAAGGGAATGTGGACGGGCCGGCGCGTGCTGTATCTGAGCGTGGACGCGATCCGCGCGAATCCCGATCAGCCGCGGAAATACTTTGAGCCGGAGGCGCTGCGCGAGCTGGCGGAGAGCATCGGGCGCTACGGCATTTTGCAGCCGCTGACCGTGCGGCGCGGGGAGGACGGCTACGAGCTGATCGCAGGAGAGCGGCGGCTGCGGGCGGCGAAGCTCGCGGGTCTGCGGGAGGTGCCGTGCCTTGCGGTGCGGTCGGACGAGGAGGAGTCGGCGCTGCTCTCGCTGATCGAAAATTTGCAGCGGCAGGACCTGCACTACATGGAGGAGGCCGCCGCCATCGCAAAGCTCATCGCGGTCTACGGCCTGTCGCAGGAGCAGGCGGCGGAGAGGCTGGGCAAGTCGCAGAGCGCGGTGGCGAACAAGCTGAGGCTGCTGCGCCTCTCGCCCGCGTGCGTGGCGCTGCTGCGCGAGGGGGGGCTTTCCGAGCGGCACGCGCGCGCCCTGCTGCGATTGAGCGACGAGAACGAGCGTCTGGCGGCGCTGCGCGTCATCGTGGAGCGAGGCTGCAATGTGGCGCAGGCGGAGGCGTACATCGAGTCGGTTTTGCAGCGCGCGGCGGTCACGCCGCCGCGGCGGAGGCCGACGTTCATCGTGAAGGACGTGCGGCTGTTTCTCAACACCATCCGGCGGAGCATGGGCATCATGCAGCGCGCGGGGGTGGACGCGGCGTACGAGCGGGAGGACACGGACGAGGAGATCCGGCTGACCATCCGCATCCCACGCACGGGGGCTGCCAAAACAGCGTAAAAATTGTAACCAAATCGTTACTCTTTTTCGCAAAATCTATGCTATACTGCAATAGACTGGCTGTGGTATACACAGCGGGATATTGATTCAGAACAGCAGGAGGGTGCCGGAATGGAAGAAAACCTGGGTGCCTTTGAGGAAAAGAGAAACGAGGCCGCGGAGACGGCGGAGAGCGCCGGCAAGGGCGGCAAGCATTTGGCGAAGGGCGGCAAAAGAGGATGGGCCATTGCCGGTATCGCGCTCGGCGTGCTGGCCGCGGCGTATCTGGGGCTGTGCGCCTACGCGGCGCTGAGCGGGACCATCTATCCCAACACGACGGTCGGCGGCGTGGACTACGGCGGCATGACCGAGGAACAGGCGGCGGCGGAGCTGACGCGGCGGGTCATTGACGCGCAGAGCGCGCGGCTCGACTTTGCCGTGATGGAGGGAGACAGCTGCGAGGTGATCGCGGGTGTGGCGCTGGGCGATATTCCGGCGGACATCGACTGCCGGAAGGCCGCGGATACGCTGGCGCGGGTGCACAGCGCGAAGGGCGACGGCTTTTTCAAGAGCGGCGCGGGCTTCCTTTTCTCGCTTTTTACCGAGCATGAGGAGAGCATCGTATCCGAGGAGCCGTTTTGCTCGGCGGCGGAGCCGGTGCTGGATGCGCTGGAGTGCGAGCCGGTGGAGTTTGCCATCGCTCTGACGACCGAGAGTGCGATCAGCGTGACCAAAAGCAGGGACGGCCGCCATATCCCGGATCGGGAGCAGGCGCGGCGTGTGATCGGCGACGCGCTGCGCGGCGCATACCTTGGCGGCGGCTGCCCGCTCCAGGTGACGCTGTACGGCGACCGGGACGCGGAGGCGAGCTACGAGACCGTACCCGCGCAGACGGTCGATCTGGCGGAGGAGCGGGAAAAGCTCGTGGGCGAGAAGGTCAACGCGAGCTACGACATTGAAAATGAGAAGATCATCCCGAGCCATGCGGGGGTGAGCTTTACGCTCGCCGACTTGCAGAGCGCTTACGACGCGGCGGCGCCGGGGGAGACCTTCACCGTCCGGGCGACGGTCGAGCGGCCGGAGGTCACGACCGAGCAGCTGGAGGCGGGACTGTTCCGCGACGAGCTGAGCAGCTACACCACGCGCGTCGGCGGCGCGCCGGGGCGGCACAAGAACGTGAAGCTGACGGCGGAGCGCATCACGGGCTACATCCTCAACGCGGGCGACACGATGAAGTACGGCCCGCTGGTGACGCCGTTCACGGCGGAAAACGGCTATTCGCCCGCGCCGGGCTATCTCAACGGCAAGACCGTGGACATGATCGGCGGCGGCGCGTGTCAGGCAAGCTCGACGCTCTACGCGGCGGTGCTGTACGCGAACCTTGAGATCGTGCAGCGCGTGAATCACGGCTATGCCTCGGACTACATCGGCCTCGGGCTGGACGCGACGGTGGCGAGCGGCGGACCGGAGTTTGAGTTCCGCAACAATACGCTCTACCCCATCAAGGTGCAGGCAGACTTTTTTACAAAGGATAAAAAGGACTACATCAAGATCACCCTTCTCGGCACCAAGACCGACGACCACTATGTGAAGATCGTGACGGAGCTCATCAGCACGACACCCTTTGAGGAGGTGACCGTCGAGACCGACACGCTCGCGCCGGGCGAGCAGAAGGTGGAGCAGACGCCGTACACCGGCTATGTGGTCAAGACCTACCGCAATGTGTACGCGGGCGACGGGACGCTGCTTTCCTCGACCTATGAGGCGACGAGCCGCTACAAGAGCCGCAACCGCATCATTCTCGTCGGCAAGGCGGCGGATCCGACGGTCGACCCGAATGTGCCGGCAATGGATCCGACGGTGCCGGGGAGCGACCCGGGCGTGCCGACGACGGACCCGGGCGCAACGATGACGGACCCGGGCGTGCCGGATGTCGATCCGACGCAGACGCCGGCGATACCGGAGACGACGCAGACGTCCGAGACGGCGCCGGCGGCATAAGAGAAAAAGAAAGGAGTCCTCCGCTGCCGCGGAGGGCCCCTTTTGATAAAATGCACAAGTTTTCCGAGAGAACTTGTGCATTTTTGTAAATGTGTTCAATTTTGTGAAAGTATGTTTTCAAAATTAGTGGTAAGACGCAAAGAAAATGCATAAATTCCTGCAAAAAATCGGCAAATGGCTTGCTTTTATGAAAGAGCGGGTGTACAATGAACGAACTGACAGAAGATCGGGAAATCGGGAAATAAAATCAACAATTATAATATTTTGAGAGGGGTTTTTTATCATGGCTAAGTTCAAGGTTTATTACACCATCGAGCTCAATGAGATCGCGACGCATATCTTCGAGTCCAACGACTTCGAGGTGAAGCTGTGCAGCCACAACGACGAGGAGACCTACGTCAAGGAGCTCGCCGCGTTCCAGCCCGACGCCATCATGTGCCGCACCGAGCCCATCACCGCCAAGATGATGGATACCTGCACCAACCTCAAGGTCATCGGCAAGCAGGGCGCCGGCCTCGACAACATCGACATGGATCATGCCCACGCCAAGGACATTACCGTCGTCTACGCGCCCGCCGGCAACGCCAACGCCGTCGCCGAGCACGCCGTGATGCTGATGCTCATGTGCGCCAAGCGCTTCACCTATGTTGACCGCCAGTTCCGCGGCGGCAACTTCCTCGTCCGCATGGACATGGAGCACACCTATGAGCTCGGCGGCAAGACCCTCGGCATGATCGGCTGCGGCCGCATCTCCCAGCTGGCCATGAAGAAGTGCAAGTACGGCTTCGGCATGAAGGTCATCGGCTACGACCCGTACATGACGCAGGAGAAGATCGGCGACCTGTGCGAGCTGAAGGAGACCGCGAAGGAGGTCTGGGAGCAGGCTGATTTCGTGTCCGTGCATCTGCCCGTCGTTCCCTCCACCGAGCACTCCATCGGCCGTGAGCAGTTCAGCTGGATGAAGCCCACCGCTTCCTTCATCAACTGCGCGCGCGGCGCCCTCATCAAGGAGAACGAGCTGGTCGAGTGCCTGCAGGACGGCACCCTGTTCCAGGCCGGTCTGGACGTCTTTGAGCATGAGCCCATTCAGGAGTCCAGCCGTGCGCTGTTCGATCTCGACAACGTGATCATGACCCCGCACATGGCCGCTACCACCGAGCAGAGCGTGCTCAACTGCTGCACTTCCGTCGCCAACGACATCGTTGCCGTCTGCAACGGTCAGGAGCCGCAGGTCAAGGCCCAGAAGCCCAAGTTCTAAGCCCATCCCGTTTGTACATAAGGAAGCAGGCGGTCCAATCGGGCTGCCTGCTTCCTTTGCTGTGCCGCCTGTTCCCGATTGGGCAAAAGGGCAAGAAAACAGACGTTTTTCTGCCGTTTTGCTGAATTTGCGGAAAAAGTGCCGTAGGGACTGGAATGTACCAAATGTTTGTGATACAATCGGCACCAATAGGACAAAACGGGATGACCCGATTTGTGTCCGGGGAGGCAGAAATGGAAGAAAATCCGATTTTGAAGGCTTCGCTCTCGATGGCGAGCGATATTCCGCTGTACGCGCAGCTGACCGGCATCATCAAGAACACCATCACGTCCGGTACGCTGCGGGTGGGCGATCTGCTGCCGAGCGAGGCGGAGCTTTGCGATAAATTCGAGATCAGCCGCAACACCGTGCGGCAGGCCATCGGCTCGCTGGAGGAGGCCGGCTTCGTCGTGCGCAAGCGCGGCAAGGGCACCTTCGTCGCCGATCCGAGCACGCGGCGCAAGGGCGTGCAGTATTCGTTCACGACGGAGATCTCGTCGATGGGCAAGCACCCCTCGTCCACACTGGTGAGCTTTGATATCATCGACCCTGCGCCGAAGATCAAGCGTCTGATGGCGCTGGAGGACGGCGTGAAGGTCTACTGCTTCACGCGCGTGCGCAACGTGGACAACGAGCCGCTGATTTTGGAGACCTCCTACTATCCGCAGCACATCTATCCGAACCTGACGCGCGAGATGCTGGAGACGCACAGCTTTTACAGCCTGCTCTACCACGTCGGCGTGGTGCCGTTCGCGGCGGAGGACAGCTATGAGGCGGTGACGCTCGGCGAGTACGAGGCGAAGCTGCTCGGCTGCGTGCCGGGGGCGGCGGCCTTCCACCACCAGCGGCGCACGACGATGGAGAACGGTCTGGTGTACGAGTGTACGTCGAGCTATATGCGCGGCGACCGCGTGCGGCTGGACGTGTGCTTCCAGAAGAGCGGCACGAGCTTCACGAGAGTGGTGGACTGAGAAGTGAAAAAAAGAAAGCGGCGGGGGACTGCCGCTTTCTTTTCTGCCGGTCGGGCGGTAGCAAACGTATGGAATATTTCAAATTCCTTGTACTATCCATTCGTGAAAAGGCTGTGAAAAGCGGAAAAAATGCAACTTTTTTTCGTCATGCGTTTTGTGCAAAAGGGGGTACACAAAGCTTCCGGCCTGTGTTACGATAGGCTTACGAGCGAGGCGGCGCGCCGCCGGAATACCCGAACGGGGATATTAGGAGGAAACTCAGCTATGGCGATCAAAGTCGGCATCAACGGCTTCGGCCGAATCGGACGTGTCGTCCTGCGCATCATGATGGAGCGTCCGGAGACGTTTGACATCTGCGGCATCAATCTCCGCAAGGCGGACGTGGATTACATGGTCTATATGATCAAGTACGATTCCGTGTTCCGTCAGTTCACCGGCACGGTGGAGCGTGAGGATCAGAACCTCATCGTCAACGGCCACAAGATTCGCGTGTTCAGCGAGGCGGACGCCGCCATGATCCCCTGGGAGAGCTGCGGCGCGGAATACGTCATCGAATCCACCGGCGCGTACAACAACACCGAGAAGGCGTCCCGCCACTTCAAGGGCGGCGCGAAGAAGGTCATCATCACCGCGCCCGCCAAGGACGAGGCGACGCCGACCTTCGTCATGGGCGTGAACCATATGCTCTACCGCAGCGATATGCGCGTGGTGTCCAACGCGAGCTGCACCACCAACTGCCTCGCGCCGCTGGCCAAGGTCGTGCATGAGGAGTTCGGCATCGAGCAGAGCCTGATGTCCACCATCCATGCCGCGACGAGCAAGCAGAAGCCCGTCGATTCCCGCGGCGGCAGCGACTGGCGCACGGGCCGCAGCGTGTTCAACAACATCATTCCCTCCTCCACCGGCGCGGCGAAGGCCGTCGGCCGCGTGATCCCCGCGCTCAAGGGAAAGATGACCGGCATGAGCTTCCGCGTGCCGACCTCCGACGTGTCCGTGGTCGACCTGACCGCGCACCTCAAGACCAGCACGACCTATGCCGATATCTGCTATGCCATCCGTCACGCGAGCGAGACCTACATGAAGGGCATCATCGGCTACACCGCCGACCAGGTGGTCTCCGCCGACCTGATCGCCAATCCCTGCCCCTGCATCTTCGACGAGACCGCGGGCATCATGCTCGACGACGACTTCGTCAAGCTCATCGCGTGGTACGACAACGAGTACGGCTACTCCAACATGGTCGTGCGTCTGCTTGAGCACATGGTCGCCGTGGACAGCGGTCTGATCGTGCCCGAAAAGCGCGAGGTGCCGCAGGACGCGCCGAGCGGCAAGTAAGCGGCGATCCGGAAAAAGAAAAGAAAAAAGCTCCGTATGGCTTTCGCCATACGGAGCTTTTGCGTAAGAGCGGTCGTGCGCGGGTCAAAGGGGCATGGCGCCGTAAAACATCAGGTACAGCTCGGCGGCGCCGAGAAGGATCATGCAGAGGATGCCCTTGAGGCCCGGCTTGGGGACGCGCAGCGGCGTGATGAAAAGGAAGGCGAGGAGGGTGAGGCCGACGGCATAGATCACGGCCGGCGCAGAGCCGAGGCGCAGCGGCAGCGCCCAGAAAAGCGGCATGACAAAGGAGGCGGCGGTGACGGGGACGCCAAGGTAGTAATGCCGGTGCTCATTCGTGGCGCTCTGGCGCTCCTCCTCCGTGACGTTGAAGTAGGCAAGGCGGATGAGCGCGGCGAGAATATAGAAAAGGACGCTCGCGCGCAGCCACCACTCGCCGCCGCCGAGGGAGGCGCCGATGACGCCGGGGAGCACGCCGAAGCAGACCACGTCGTTGAGCGAGTCGATCTGGATGCCGAAGCGCTTTTCCTGCTCGGTGCGGTTTTTCTTCGTGCGGGCGATGCGGCCGTCGAAGGCGTCCAGCAGGCCCGAGACCATCAGGCACAGCAGGGCGGAATAGGGGCTGCCGTTCATGGCCGCGAGAATGCCGCTGACGCCGAAGGCCAGCGAGAGGTAGGTCGCAAGAACGGTATAGTCGTAAACTCCGATCATGGGCGTTCCTTCATTTCTGAAAAAATTGATGGAACCATTATAGCAAAGGAACGAGGGCTTTGCAAGAAAAGTTAGAGGGGGCTTTGTTAAGCATCTGCAAAGATGTGACGCATGGGGCGGCTCAGGCGCGCAGCCGCTCGAGCACGCGGCGGAAACGCGCCTGATCGTACACGACGGGGACGGGGTAGACGGGGTTGGCCTCGGCGGCGGCCCAGGCCGCCATGCGGGGGAGGTCCTCACCGCGGATGCCGTCGAAGCGGTCGGGGATGCCGAGGGAGGCGTTGAGCGCGCGGATCGCGGCGAGGAAGCCGACGGCGCGCTCCCGCTCCGTGCCGGTGAGGCCGATGAGGGAGCCGAGGCGGGCAAGGTGGGGATGGACGGCTGCGCCGTAGTCCTCGAGCACGACCGGAAGCGTCACGGCGCAGGCGAGGCCGTGGGGAATGCCGTAAAGCCCGCCGAGGGTGTGGGCGATGGCGTGGACGTTGCCGACGCTTGCGCGTGTGAAGGCGCAGCCGGCGTCGAAGGAGGCGCGGAGCATCCGCTCGCGCGCGGTGAGGGACTGTCCGTCGCGGCAGGCGACGGGGAGATAACGGAAAATGTCGCGCACGGCGGACTCCGCGAGCGCACGGGTCTCGCGCGTGTTGTAGTAAAGGCTCAGGTAGGTCTCGACCGCGTGGGTGAGGGCGTCCATGCCCGTCTGCGCGGTGACGGCGGGCGGGAGCGAGAGCGTGAGCGTGGGGTCGAGGACGGCATAGCGGGGGATCAGGCAGAGGTCGCTGACGGCGTATTTACGGTGCTCCTCTCCGGTGACGACGGCGGCGATGGTGGCCTCTGAGCCGGTTCCGGCGGTGGTGGGAACGGCAATAAAGAGCGGGAGCGGGCGGCGAACCTTCAAGAGTCCGCCGAGCTGGGCGACGGTCTTATCGGGGCGGACGACGCGGGCCGCGGCGACCTTTGCCGCGTCGATGGGCGAGCCGCCGCCGAGGACGAGGAAGCTGTCGCAGCCGTCGGCGCGGTACTGCGCGGCGAGCTTCTCAACGGTGGCGACGCTCGGGTCGGGCTCAACGCCGGAAAAGACGGATGGGCGAATGCCGCGCCCCTCGAGCGCGGCGCGCAGGGCGAGGAAGCGCTCGTCCGCGCATTGGCGGCGGCTGGCGACGACGAGGGGGCGCGAGGCGCCCTCGCGCGAAAAGACGTCGGGGAGCTTCAGCAGGCTGCCCGCGCCGCTAAGGACGGTGGGCGTGCGCCACGGCAGGAGCCGCGCGCCGAGGGCGAAGCCGCGCTGGAAGGCGCGGCAGGGGAGAGTCTGGAGCGGCATGGGCCGACCTCACTTTCGTAGGAGATGGATCTATCATAAAGGGGGCTGACCGAATGGTCAACCCCCTGCGGTTTAAGTTTGTATTAAGGCGGTGTTGCCTTAAGCCTGTTCGCTGGTCTCGATGATGCCGTAGCCGCCGCTGTTGCGCGTGTAGACGACGCAGATGGCATTGTCATCGTCCGTGTTGCGGAAGACGAAGAAGCTGTGGCCCAGAAGGTTCATCTGCAAAATGGCCTCCTCGGGGCTCATGGGCTTGACGGCAAAGCGCTTGGTGCGCACGATGTCGAACTCGCGCTCCTCGTGGATGTCGAACTCCTCGGGGACCTCGGGCACGATGGCATCGCTGCGCAGGTTCTTGGCAAGGCGGGTCTTGTTCTTGCGGATCTTGCGGTCGATCTGGCTCACCGCCTCGTCGATCGCGCCGCGCATATCGCCGTCGGCGTCCTCACAGACCGCACGGAACAGTGTGCCGTTGGCACCGCGGAGCATCACCTCGACAATGCAGCGATTCTTCTTCTCCACGGCGAAGGTCACAGTTGCTTCGGGTTCCTCCTTAAAATACTTCTCCAGCTTGCCGATCTTTTTCTCGGCATACGCCTTGACGGAGTCGTTCAGGGAGATTTTCTTGCAGGTAAATGTGAACTTCATAACGGTTCGCTCCTTTCAATTTCTGCGAGTAGGGAAAGCAAAAAGGAAGTCTCAGCCGACTCCCTCTTCACTTTTACCGATTATAGCATGAAAAGGGAAAATAGCCAATAGGTCAATTTGTAAATTTTCTGTTTTGTCTATTTTGACGAAAATGAACGCCGCGACACGCTTCGACCGCGTGCGGCGGCGTTCGACAAAAGCTCCTGTTGCGAAAGGTGGACAAGGGTGGTAGTATAGTCCATGGAAGCTTTCCAATATCCCACCCGCTTGGGCCGCTGTCGAGAGACGGCGGCTCCTTTTTATGCCTCGAGCAGCTCCTCGTCGAGCAGGGCGAGGATGGCGCGGTCGGCGCTGTGGTAGTAGGCGCTCTCGCCGACGAGGGCGGTGACGCCCGCGCGGTCGAAGTAGGAGCGGACGTCCTCGGCCACGCCGCAGAAGGCGATGGTGTGGCCCTTGGCGAGCAGGCGCTGGCAGAGCTCGAGCACGGCCTGCGCGCCGGAGACGTCCACGCTCGGCATTCCGCGCAGGGAGAGGATCAGGTGGTCCTCCTCGGGAATGTCCTGCAGGCGGTGGTTGAATTCGTCCACCGCGCCGAAGAAGAGGGAGCCGGTGACGTAGACCACGCCGGCGGAGTCGAGAATGGGAGATTTGCCGACGTCATAGCGCAGGCGGTTGCCGTCGATGGTGGAGAAGGCGACGTGGATGCGGCTGCTCCGGGCGACGTAGAGAATGGCGGAGTAGATGACGCCGAGGATGATGGCGACGGTGAGATCGAAAACGACGGTCGCGAGCATCGTGACGAGGAACTGGCTGATGGCGGACTTGAAGCGGTGGGCGAAGATGTAGCGGATGCCTGCCCAGTCGTTCATGCGCCAGGCGGTGACCATCAGGACGCCCGCGAGCGCGGAGAGCGGCAGGCGCGCCATGACGCCGCCGAGCAGGAACATGGAGGCGAGCAGAAAGACGGAGTGGAACACGCTCGTCAGGCGCGTCTGCTGACCGGATTTGATGGCAACGCTCGTGCGGGCGATGGCCGCGGTGGCGGGCACGCCGCCGAAGAAGGGCAGAAGGATGTTGCCGACGCCCTGCGCGATGAGCTCCTGATCGGCGTGGAAGGGCTCGCTTTTCATGCGGGCGGCGGACGCGCCGCACAGCAGGCTCTCGATCATGCCGAGGGCGGCGATGGTGACGACGGGGGAGATGAGGTCCGAGAGCATATCGAGGCTCAGACTGCCGAGGTGCAGGCGGTCGGAGAGGAGAAGCGTGCGGGGAATGTCGCCGACGACGGCAAGCTCGTCCAGCCCGAGCGCGGCGGCGAGGGCGGTGGCGGCAATGATGCCGATGAGCGAGCCGGGGACCTTCGCGCCCCATTTTTTCGGCCAGACGAGCATGACGGCGACGACCAGCACGCCGATGAGGACGGCCTGGAGGTTCGGGTGGAAGCCGAGACGGCCGTAGGAGGCGAGCTTTTCGAGGTTGGAGCTGCCCTCCGAGACGGTGCCGAAGAAGTTATCGACCTGCCCGAGCGCGATGATGATGGCGATGCCGGAGGTGAAGCCCATGATGACGGGCATCGGAATGAAGCCGATGAGGCGGCCGAGCTTCAAAAGTCCCGCGGCGAGCAGCAGTACGCCGGCGGCAAAGCAGGCGAAGAAGACGCCCTGCAGCCCGTACTGCGCGACGATGCCGATGAGCACGGCGCTCATCGCGCCCGTAGGGCCGGAGACCTGATAGGACGCGCCGCCGAGAATGGCGATGACGACGCCCGCGAGGATGGCGGTGACGAGTCCCGCGGCGGCGGACGCGCCGGAGCTGACGCCGAACGCCAGCGCGAGCGGCAGCGCCACGGCGCAGACGGTCAGGCCCGCCATGACGTCCTTGAGGAGCTTGTCGGCGTTATAGCCGGCAAATTCGGTGCGAAGATCGCGGAAAAAGGCAGAAAACATACACATTCCCCCCGGGCAATACCGCAGCATGGAGCAAAAGCGGTTTGCGCAAAGCACCGCGGTTTTCATTGTGCGGTGCTGCCCTAAAATTCTGCACCCACTATAACACGCGGAAAAGGGAGGGGCAAGAAGGGAAGAGGGCGACGTTAAAAAAACGTTAAAAAAACGAAAACGGCGGCAATGCGCCGCCGTTTTCTGTGCAACCGGATACGGGAAAAAGAAGAAGGGGCGGCGCACTCGCGCCGCCCCTTCGGGAGCTTTAGTTGCTGACGTCGTAAAAGACCTTTTCACCGGGGGAGACCATGTCGAGCTGCTCGCGGGCAAGCTCCTGCAGGTACTCGGGATCGTCGGCCTTTTCGAGCGCGGAGGAGAGGGAATCGTTCTCGCGCTGCTGCTGCTCGAGCTGCGCGGAAAGGGTCTGCTTTTCGGCCTCAGCGCGGCTGATCTCCTGCCGGAGGTTCAGAAGGTGCGCGCCGATGAGAAGCAGCAGAGCGAGAAGCAGCAGCTTCGGGAGCGCTCCGCCGCCCTGCTTTTTGCGCGCGGTCTTTTCCTCTGCCATACTGCACACCTCCCCTTCGTTCCGCGGCGCGGCGGGAACGCCGCGCCGACCGTTTGTAATTTTCTATTATAAGGGTGCGGCGCGAAAAAAGAAAGAGCTTTTTGACAAATTTGTGCAGTTTACCATAATATTTTTTCACCAGCAGAAGCGGCGCGCGCAGAAGACGGGCGAAGGCAAAGAGACAGTCGGCCCAGAAGTCCCAAAGCGGGCGGAGGAGCGGTGAGAGGAGCGCAAAGCTCAGGTATGCGCCGAGGGCGATGAAGGCGAGCATATAGAGCCGCAGCTCGCCCTGCCCGATGCGCAGCGTGAAGGCGAGAAGGGCGGCGGCGAGAAAGAGACAGTAGAGCGCGTCGAGCAGGTCCGTCAGGGCGCGGCGGGTGCGGCGGCGCAGGCGGAGCGCGCGCAGGCCGTCATAGAGCAGGGCGAACGCCGCGCCGAGAAAAAGGGAGCGCCAGAGGGCGTCGAGCTGTGCGCCGATCTCGATGCCCATGGCTCAGCCTCCGAACAGGCGGCTGAGCAGCCCGCCGGAGGGGCGGTCGTCGTCCTCGTAGAGGAGCGAGTCGATGCGGCCGTCGACGTGGAGCTCGCCGCCGTCCAGGCTGAGCTTGCCGATGTGCAGGCTCTCGCCCGTGACGATGAGCGTGCCGGCGGAGGTGGTCATGACGATCTCGTTTTCGTCGAAGCGGTCGACGTCGTCCACGCCGGAGACGATCAGGCGCTCGCGTCCGTCGAGCTCGACGCGGTGGGCGGCAGCGGGGGGAAGGGTATCGTAAGGCATAGCGGAACCTCCTGAAAAAATGATCTCCCATACACCAGAGTGTATGGGAGGCGTGTCCGGGTTATGCCTGCTTTGCGTCAGTTGTTCGGCAGCTCGCGGTAGAGCGCGGCGGCGTCCGCCTTGCCGACGTTGTCCGCCACGGAGAGGACCTCGACCGCGAGGGTGCGCTCGCCGAAGTGGATGGCGATGCGGTCGCCGACCTTGACGTCGTAGGACGCGCGGGCGACGCGGTCGTTGACCGTGATGCGGCCGAGGTCGCAGGCCTCGTTCGCCACGGTGCGGCGCTTGATGAGGCGCGAGACCTTGAGGTATTTATCGAGACGCATGGGGAAATGCTCCTTTCGCGGAAATGCCTGCGGCAAAAAGCAAAGGAGCGGGGTGACCCGCTCCTTTGAAGGTGTGTCAGCCAACGATGTCCTTGAGCGCCTTGCCGGCCTTGAAGGTCGGGACCTTGGAAGCGGCGATCTTGATCTCGGCGCCGGTGGCGGGGTTGCGGCCGATGCGCTCGGCGCGGGTCTTGACCTCAAAAGAGCCAAAGCCGACGAGCTGGACCTTCTCGCCTTCCTTGAGGGATGCGGCGATGGCGTCGAAAGCGGCGGTGACGACGGCTTCGGCTTCCTTCTTGGAAACGCCGGCCTTTTCAGCGGCAGCAGCAATGAGTTCGGTCTTATTCATGGTAAATAGCCTCCTGTTTGTAGTTGTATTGCCGCGAACGGTCCGCGGCGGGGGGTATAAACAAAAAACGACAAGGCGTTTTTCATTCCGTGGGGTGCTTGGCCTCGTTCCAGAGGCGGGTGAGCTCGTCGAGCGGGAGCGAGGACAGCTCCGCGCCGCGCGCGGCGCAGGCCTCCTCCACGCGGCGGAAACGGGCGATGAATTTCTCGCAGGTGGCGTTCAGCGCGTCCTCGGGGTCGACGTTCAGAAAGCGGCCGGCCTTGACGGCGGCAAAGAGCACGTCGCCGAGCTCCTCGGAGAAGTTCGTGCCGCGCTCGACGGCCTCGCGCAGCTCGCGCGTTTCCTCGTCGAGCTTGTCCAGCGCGCCGGAGACGTCGGCAAATTCAAAGCCGGCCTTGGCGGCCTTGCTCTGGAGCTTGTCCGCGCGCCAGAGGGCGGGCAGCGAGCGGGCGACGGCGTCCATCGCGTCGGCGGTGGTCTGCTGGCCCTTTTCCTGCCGCTTGAGCGCCTCCCAGTTCACGAGGACCTCCTCGCTGGTGTCAGCGGCAGCGGTTCCGAAAACATGGGGGTGGCGGAAGATGAGCTTTTTGCAGATGTGATCGGTCACATCGTCGGTGGTGAAGCGGCCCGCGTCCTCTTCGATGTGAATGTTGAAGAGGACCTGCATGAGCATATCGCCCAGCTCCTCGCACATGAGGGCGGGATCGTCGCGGTCGAACGCCTCGGCGGCCTCGTAGGCCTCCTCTAAAAAATTGCGGCGGTCGGAAAGATGGGTCTGCGCGCGATCCCATGGGCAGCCGCCCGGTGCGCGCAGGATACGCAGGATCTCGATGAGGTCCTGTAGGGAGTATGTCTCTTTCCTTTCAAAATTTACCATATCTTATGTCCTATTGCAAGATTTTTCTGTGATTTTTCAAGGGGTTTCGGGCTTTTTTAAGAAATGTGGAGGAGACGGGCGAGCTTATCGCCCTTGGGCAGCAGCTCAAGGTCGCTGCGGCGGATGCAATGCAGGGCGAGCACGAGCACGCCGTAGATCACCACGGCGACGCCGATGGCAAGGCCCACGCACAAGAGAAGCGTGAGGCGGCCGGCCTCCTCGACGGAGGGGATGAGGAAATGCGCGGCGAGGGCGTAGACGCCGCGGGCGGCGAACGCCATGACGAGCGAGGCGAAGAGCGGGCGCAGGAAATAGCCGGGGTAGTTGAGCCGGAAGGGGGCGATGCGCGCGACGGCGATGAGGTTCAAAAGCGCGGTGAGCGCGAAGCACACGAGCGTGCCGATGGGCGCGCCGTGGATATTGACGGAGGGAAGGGCGACGAGGTTGTAGTTCAGGACGATCTTCACGCCGCCGCCGACGAGCATGGTGACGATGGGAACGCTGACGCGGCCGTACGCTTGCAGGATCGAATTGGTGATGAGCATGAGGCAGACGAAGATGCTGGCGATGCCGAGCACCGCGAGCAGCGAGCCGCCGAGCTCGGCGTTGTAGCTGCGGTAGAAAAGGCGGAAGAGCGGATCGCTCAGCGCCCAGAGGCCGAGACCCATCGGGAAGGCGAGCAGCGCCGTGACGCGCAGGGACGAGCGCACGATGCGGGCGGACTGCCGGCGGTCGCGCTGCGTGACGGCGGCGGAGACGGCGGGAATGACCGAGGCGGTGAGCGCGACCATGAGCGAGGAGGGCAGGTTGTAAAGGTCCATGCAGGCGGAGTAGTTGCCGTAGGCGGCGCGCATCTGGTCGAGCGTGTAGCCGAGGGCGTCCTGCAGTCTGCCCTGCACGAGCTTGGTGTCGATGAGGGTGATGAGGGAGACCATCGAGGACGAGAGGGTGATGGGGATGGCGAGGGCCAAAAGGCGGCGAAGGATCGCGCGGTCCGACGCGCAGGACTCGCCGCGGCGCAGCGCAGGGCGGTGGCGCAGGTAGTCGATCGCCATGTAGACGAGCGAGAGGATGGTGCCGGCGGTGACGCCGGCAATGGCGCCTGCGGCGGCGATGTAGTCCGGCTGACCGATGCGCAGAAGCCACATCGAGAGCGCGAGACCGAGCACGAGCTTGCAGAGGGCCTCGATGATCTGCGAGACGGCGGTGGGCGTCATGTACTGCCGGCCCTGCGCGTAGCCGCGGAAGGCGGACAGGCAGCCCACGCACACGACGGCGGGCGCGAGAGCGCGGATGCCGTAGGCGGCGCGGGGATTGTTCAGAAAGCCCGCGAGCAGGTCGCTGCCCCACCACATGAGCGCGAACGAGGCGACGCCCAGCACGAGAAAGACCGAGAGCGAAACGCGGAAGGTGCGGTGCGCCTGCCGGGTGCGGCCGAGGGCGTAGGACTCGCTCACGAGCTTGGAGAGCGCGACGGGAAGGCCCGCGGTCGAGATGGTCAGGAGCGTGGCGTAGATATTATAGGCGTTGGAGAAGTCTGCGCTGCCGCCTTCGCCGAGGATGTTGCGCAGCGGGATCTTGAAGACCGCGCCGATGATCTTGACCGCGACGATGCCGAACGCGAGCACGGCGGCGCCGCCGAGGAAGGATTGCTTTTTTTCAGTAGCCATAGAAAGGCCCTTTCCCGATCAGAGAGATTCCAGACAGGACAGAAGAAATTCCGAAAACACGGGGGCCGCCGCCTCGGCGGCCTCGTTGACCTCCGCGCCGGAGAGCGGCTGCGGGAGGACGCCCGCCGCCATGTTGGCGAGCAGCGTCACGCCCATGACCTCCATGCCGCAGTGGGCGGCGACGATGGTCTCTGGCACGGTGGACATACCGACCGCGTCGGCGCCGAGCACGCGCGCGGCGCGGACCTCGGCGGGCGTTTCAAACTGCGGGCCGGGGAAATACATATAAACGCCCTCACGCAGAGGAATGTTCTGCGCCGTTGCCGCTTCATGGGCGAGGGCGCGCAGACGCGGGGTGTAGACGGAGGACATATCGGGGAAGCGGGTGCCGAACTCCTCAAGGTTGGGGCCGCGGAGGGGACCGAAGTCGAAGAGCTTGATGTGATCGGAGAGGAGCATCAGCTCACCCACGTTCCAGTCGGTGTTGACGCAGCCGGCGGCGTTGGTGACGAAGAGCGTCTTTGCGCCGAGCAGGCGCACGACGCGCACGGCGTAAGCCGCCTCGGCCATGGTGTAGCCCTCGTAGCAGTGCATCCGGCCCTGCATGACCGCGACGCGTCTGCCGCGGAGCGTGCCGAACACGAAGCGCCCCTTATGACCGGGGGCGGTGGAGGGACGGAAATGGGGAATCTCGCCGTAATCGACGAAAATCGGGTCTTCCACGGCGTCGCCGAGGAAGCCGAGCCCGCTGCCGAGGATCAGCAGCGCCTCGGGCGTGAAGCCGTTGAGGCGGGTGCGGAGAAAATCCGCGCTTTCGCAGTAGCTTGAGTAGGTCATGTATGTTCCTCCGGTTCGCGATAGAAGTCCGCAAAGGCGGCAAGGTTGGCGCTGCGCTTCTCCGCGAGGTCAATGTACTCGCGGGGGTATTTGGCGTTGAAGGCGCGGCGGATCAGCCCGCCGCCGACCATCTTGGTCGAGCCGCCCGCGCCGAGGGAGAGGATGGAGTGCAGCTCCTCCATGATGTAGATGTTGTAAAGGCCCTCGCCGCCGGGGCGCGTCCAGCCGACGTTTTCAAAGCTGCCGGACATATACTTCTGGCGGTAGAGGTAGTAGGGCTCAAAGCCATGTTTACGCAGCGTGGGGTCGGCATAGTCCAGCATTTCGGCGACTTCATCTGCGGACGGGATGCGGCTGCCCTCAAGCGTGATGCGGCTGCCTTTTTTGAGGGACAGCGTGTGGACGGTGATGTTGTCCGCGCCCATGGAGAGCACCTCGTCAAGACTGCGGCGGAAGCCCTCGGGCGTGTCCTCGGGAAGGCCGGCGATGAGGTCCATGTTGACGTGGGGGAAGCCTGCCGCCATCACCTCGCGCATGGCGCGGCGGATGTCGTCCGCCGTGTGGCGGCGGCCGATGGCGGCGAGGACGCGGTCCTCCATCGTCTGGGGGTTGACGGAAACGCGGGTGACGCCGTGTGCGCGGAGGACGGCGAGCTTTTCGGGGTCGATGGTGTCGGGGCGGCCCGCCTCGATGGTGGACTCCGCAAGGGAGGTGAAATCGAAGCTCCGCTCGAGCCTTGTAAGCAGGCGGTCCATCTGCTCCGCCGTGAGTGTGGTCGGCGTGCCGCCGCCCATGTAGAAGGACTTGATATGCAGGCCGAGAGAGCGGACCATCGCGCCCGCCTGCTCGATCTCGTCGAAAAGGGCGGCGAGGTAGGGCTCGACGAGGGCGAAGGACTTCTCCACGCTCTGCGCGACGAAGCTGCAGTAGGCGCAGCGGGTCGGGCAGAACGGGATGCCGACATAGAGCGAGATGTCGTTCGGCTTGAGGTCGTTCTGCACGCGAAGTCCCGTTTCGGCGGCCTCAAGCGCGAGGCGGGCGCGCTGCGGCGTGACGGAGTAGACCTCCTCAAGCTCGGTGAGGACGGCGGCGGGAGCCTTTCCCTCGCGCAGGAGCGAGACGGCGACCTTGCTCGGGCGCACGCCGGTGAGGCTGCCCCATGCGGGGGTGACGCCAAGGACCTCCTTCGCCGCGCGGAAGAAGCTCAGGCCCAGCGCGTGACGGCGCTGCCCTTCCTTTTCGTAGTCCGTGCCGGAGAGGGGATAGCTGTAGCAGTCGGCGGCGGCTTTGCCGCCGCAGCGCAGCTCGGTGGTGACGCAGACGCTGTCCGCGTCCTCGGTCAGCGTGATGCGCGCCGCGCTCGCGTCCTCGTCCGTGACGGGGCCGTAGACGGGCCGCTCGTCGGGAAAGAGGGTGAGCAGGCTCTGCTCGACCGCGTATTTTTCATCATGCCCAATGAGCTCGAGCTTCATAAGGGTGTGCGCTCCTTTTTATCGTAATGCCTGACGGATAAAGGGATTGTACTGCTTCTCGCGCGCGAGGGTGGTGGAGTCCATGTGGCCGGGGTAAACGGTGTAGTCGCCCTCCAGCCGGCCGAGGCGGCGCAGGGAGGCAAGCATTTCCATCGGGTCGCCGCCGGGAAGATCGGTGCGGCCGCAGGAGCCGGCAAAGAGCGTGTCGCCGACGAAGAGGGCATCGCCGACCTTGAGCGTGACGCTGCCGGCGGTGTGGCCGGGGGTGTAGAGGACGGAGATCGTCAGCGAGCCGAGGGGGAGCGTATCGCCCTCGTCGTAATAGTTCAGGCTGTCGATGACGCCCTCGAGCGGATAGTGGTAGATGCCGGAGCCGTTCGCGTCAAGGCGGTGGATATAGACCGCGGCCGCGGGATAGCGCTTGTGCATGGCGGGTGCGGCGAGCGTGTGGTCGCGATGGCCGTGGGTGAGGAGGATATAGCGCAGCGTGACACCCTCGCGCTCGATGAGGGCGGAGAGCTCGTCGGGGGAATCGGCGGGGTCGATGAGCGCGGCCTCGCGCGTGGCTTCGTCGATGAGCAGGTAGCAGTTGGTGCCGAGCTCGCCGACGACGGTGGTGATGACTTTCATAAAACTGACCTCCGTTCGGTTACTTGGGGGCTTCCAGATCCTTCGTGTCCACGATGAGGGTGAAGGGGCCGTCGTTGACGGAATCGACCGCCATGTAGGCGCCGAACTCGCCGGTCTCAACGTGATAGCCCTTGGCGCGGACGAGGGAGACGAATTTTTCGTAGAGGGGGATGGCGGTCTCGGGGCGGGCGGCGTTCAGAAACTCGGGGCGGCGGCCCTTGCGGCAGTTGCCGTAGAGCGTGAACTGCGAAACGATCATGATCTCGCCGCCGACCTCGTCGAGCGTGAGGTTGATCTTGCCGTCGGCGTCTTCAAAAAGACGGAGCGAGCAGAGCTTGTCGGCAAGCTTGACGGCCTGGGCCTCGGTATCGTCGTGTGTGACGGCGAGGAGGATGAGAAAGCCCCTGCCGATGGAGCGCGTTTCCCGCTCGTCGATGGTGACGCTGGCGCGCCGGACGCGCATGAGGACTGCTTTCATGGCGGTTCTCCTTATCGCTTATTTGCTGAGCTTGGCGCGCAGGGCCTCGCCGGCCTCCTCGTAGCCGGGCTTGCCGAGCAGCGCGAACATATTCTTCTTGTAGGCCTCGACGCCGGGCTGATCGAAGGGATTGACGCCGAGCAGATAGCCGGACAGGCCGCAGGAGAACTCAAAGAAGTAAATGAGCTCGCCGAGGGTGCGGGCATTGCGCTCGCCGGCGGAGACGATGAGGTTGGGGACGCCGCCCTCGACGTGGGCGAGGAGCGTGCCGTCCATCGCCTGACGGTTGATGAAGTCCATCGTTTTGCCCTCGAGGAAGTTCAGGCCGTCGCCGTTGACGTCGTCGTGCGGGACGGTGAGCTGGTCGGGATCGGCGGCGAAGCGGACGACGGTCTCCAGCAGCGTGCGCTCGCCCTGCTGGATATACTGGCCCATGGAGTGCAGGTCGGCGGTGAAATCGACGCTGGCGGGGAAGAGGCCCTTGCCCTCCTTGCCCTCGCTCTCGCCGTAGAGCTGCTTCCACCACTCCGCCATGAAGCGGAACGACGGCTCGAAGCAGGCGAGCAGCTCGATCTTCTTGCCGGAGCGGTAGAGCTCGTGGCGCATGGCGGCGTACTGCCACGCGGGGTTGGTGTAGTCCGCGATCTCGCAGAGCGCTTCCATCTCCCGCGCGCCGGCGAGCAGCGCGTCGGTGTCCACGCCCGCG